>MDTG01057325.1_pt1 | contig 18864 bp, 16 predicted proteins | sample 811421 | NCBI WGS metagenome assembly MDTG01 (sample SAMN05326645, study PRJNA326480) | marine metagenome | isolation source: seawater | place: Pacific Ocean: South East | collected 2011
TCTGTCATTTAAATCAATAACTATATTTCTCTCTTCAAACCTCGACTGAACACTTCGACGATTAATGCATGTAATAGAATACTTAGATCGGTGACTAAAATACTCCAAAACTTTAGATCCAATAAAGCCAGTGCTGCCAGTCAATAAGATTTTTATTGGGCCCATGTCATGTTCTTTTTACGAGCATCTAAAACGTACTCATTGAGTTGCTGTTTTTCTATACTTTTATTATTTTCAATAAATTGCTTATACCATTCAACTGTATGAAAAATAGTTTGCTCAATATCCCAAACGGGCTCCCAGTCCAGTAGTTCTTTCGAGAGTAAAGAATCAAGTTTTAAATTATAAGACTCTTTAAAATCACTTTTAGTTTGATCAAAAGTATACTCTACTTCCCTCCAATTCTTTTTCACAATTGATAAAATATCCTTAACACTGTGTTGGTCGTGATACCTAGGACCAAAATTAAAGGGCGTCGAAGCTTTTTTATTTCCCAACAGAAGGTGCTGACCTAAGGTCAAGTAACCAGACAGTGGCTCTAAAACGTGCTGCCAAGGCCTTATCGCCTCAGGTTTTCTTATATGTGTTTTAGAACCTTTTTTAGCAGACTTCATGATATCTGGGATAATTCTATTTTCTGACCAGTCACCGCCACCTATGACGTTTCCAGCTCTAGCTGTGGCCAGTAGAATATTATGCCTTTTTTTATACTCTTCAAGATTTAGAAATGAGTACTTATAAGAGGCTGTAACTACTTCCATCGCGGCTTTAGAACCACTATAAGGATCTTTTCCGCCAAGTGGGTCACTTTCCCTGTAACCCCAAATATGTTCTTTATTATCGTAAACCTTGTCAGTTGTTACACTCACTATCGCTTTTGTATTAGGGCAGTCTTTCGCGATATCGTATACGTTTAAGGACCCCATAATATTCGTTCTAAAGGTTCCAAGCGGATCTTCGTATGAAGCACCTACTAAAGGTTGTGCGGCAAGGTGAAAAATTATATCAGGAGACCAATCGTTAACAGTATCTCTGAGTAATTTGTAGTCTAATATATCACCATCGACCTGCTTAATACCTAGGTTCATTTGATCAAGCATCGAATCTTGATATTTATTAATTTGACTATAACCAAGAATATTTGCACCTAGTTCATTCAGCCAGAGCGAAAGCCAACTTCCCTTGAAGCCGCAGTGACCAGTTACTAGAACCTTTTTCCCTAAATAAGACGCTCCAAATAACTTTTTTAACTCCAAGTTTTCCATGCCGCTTCACCTGACTTCCAAATGTCTTCTAATTTATTTTTGTCTGATAATGTGTCCATGCACTGCCAAAAACCATTATGTTTATAGCAATTAATTTGATGCGAGCTTGCCATATCCATTAACGGAGCTTGCTCAAAGATCTCGCTTTCCTCTCCTGATAGATAATCAAATACCTTTGGAGAGCAAATAAAAAAACCACCATTTATCCAAGACTCATCTTTTTTAGCTTTCTCTAAAAAATGGGTCACATTGCCTGCATCATCAAAAGAGAGACGCCCAAATCGCCCAGAGGGCTTTACGGCAGTCATTGTTAAGCATTTGCCACTGGACTTATGCGAGTCGTATGTTTTTTCAATATTTACGTTAGATAAACCATCTCCGTAAGTAAGAAAAAAATCATCCTCTCCTACAATTTCTTTTACTTTATTTATTCTACCGCCAGTCATCGTGTGTAAACCGGTATCAACAAGATGTACCTTCCAATCCTCAATAACCCTATTTTTCATAGAAACTTCATTTGATTTAAAGTCAATTGATAAAACGGATGATCTATAGCGATAATCTAGAAAGTATTCTCTTATGTAGCTTCCCTTGTACCCAAGTAGGATGACGAACTCCTTCAATCCAAACGAGGAGTAATACTTCATAATGTGCCAAAGGATGGGCATATTACCTATTTCAATCATTGGTTTCGGAATCACATTTGAGTATTCACTAATTCGTGTACCAAATCCTCCCGCAAGAATAACCACCTTACCTTTCATATTTTATATAACTCCCGTTTAAACATAATATAAGATTAACTAGAACTCTTATTAAAAGATATGAACAATAATTTTCCTCAATTTTTCTTATTTAGAGATAAAACCATTCGCTCAATCTTTTCTATGAAAACCTCAGGTGTATATTTGAGATTAAAATCCTGAATACATTTATTTTTCATTTCTTGATATAAATTGGGGTTTTCAATTAGTTTAATTATCTCGCTAGCAAACTCCTCAACTGTAGTTTCTAGGGGAAGTGAAAGTCCCGTTTTCTGATTTAGAACAACTTCTTTAAGGGCGTTTACGTTGTGGGTTATGCTTGGAACCTTAAAACTCATGGCCTCCACAAAAACTAAGCCAAACGCCTCAAGTTTAGTCGGCAGAAGAAAAAAATGTGTATTTTGAATAATTTCGTTGTAATAATCTCTGTTTTCAGGAGAGGAAATATTACAGCCCCTGACGACTTCAAAATAATCCTCTTCAGCTAACTTTCCTGACGGCTCCCCTATTATTATCAACCTTGCGTTTATTCCTCTACGATTTAACTCATGGATAATTTTTATGGCTTTAGCTCCCCCTTTCCTTTCCCAGTCTCTTCCAATAAAAAGAAAATTTACAGGAGCATTTTTTGAAACCTCCAAGGTGTTATAGTCACACTCTATTGGGGGAGGATACACTTGTGAGCTAAAAGCCAACTTAAAAAACTTATTTTTCAAATCAGGGTAATAGCGCTCAGCACTTTCAATTGCCCAGTCTGTTGATAAACAAAAATAACTTATTCTTCTTATGCCTGCCTCTTCAACTTCTTGAACGCACTTTAATTTTTTATCAGAAAACTCTTGATACCCAGGGTAACTAATTTCATTTAAAGTCATGTAGGAGGCGTCGGTAAAACACACAATTGGAATTTCTGTTTCGACAAAAGGAAGAGCTTCAATAAAATCAATGACAAAAATTAGATCAAATTTTGAACTAATACTTTTTAGTTTTTTATTTATAAGCTTTCCATAGTATGAGGCAGTTTCCATTGAATAATAATTATTCTCTTTTTTAAAGATCCTCCGAAGTCTATTTTTAATTTTCATCAGGATTGAATTTGGAAACCCCAGATTGTGAATATAATCAAAATCTATATTACTGTCCGACAATATCCTTTTTATATGCAGGGGAACACCTGACCATGTTTTTGCATCATTAATGTCATCTCTTACTATTAATAAAATCTTCATAGGTCTCTTGGGTAAGAAGGAATCATTTACTACTGTTTATCTTCAGAGGCTTTTTCTAAAAAAAATACGACTAAAAAACCTATTAGTGCCAATGAAGTCGCAATCATTACTTCAGTATCAAAACTCGCAGGCATAAAATTTGCCTCGGAAAGAATCTTTGTTTTTCCTCTAATAACAACAGATTCTAAGACTGTCTTCCAAGGCCAAACTTTTTTAAGGCTCCCAATAAGAACACCTACAAGAAAAATCATCGTCTGATCATGAAAACGATGAAGAAGGTATTTTAAAAAACGGCTAAAAAGTGTAAGTCCGAGAGCAGCCCCTGTTGCAAAAACTCCCATAATAACAATATTTCCAGAATCAAAAGGGTTTTTAATCGCGCCGGTAATAAATTGGTACTTACCTAAAATCAAAAGTAAAAAAGACCCTGATAAGCCTGGTAGAATCATGGCCATAATTGAAATAAAACCACAAAAGAATATAAATACTGTGCTTTCAGGAGTGGTGACAGGAACCAAAGACACGACACTAAAAGCAAAGCCAGCGCCAATAAAAAGCCAAACAAGGTTAATACCCATAATATTTTTCGTTGACTTAAAAAGGGTATAAATACTAGCTACAATTAACCCAAAAAACAAAGACCACGTGTAGACAGCGTAATTATTCATTAAAAAGTGCATCAAACGTGCAAATAAAAATACGCTTGTCAGAATTCCAGAGAATAATACAATAAGAAATTTTGTGGAGCTTTGCTCAATAGCGGTTTTAAAATCACGAGAGAAAAACTTTTTCAAAAAGCTAGCATTATAAGAGGAAATCCCGCCCAGAACATCATCATAAATTCCAGTAATAAAAGCAATAGTTCCACCAGAAACGCCAGGGATAAGATCAGCAATCCCCATCAACATCCCCTTGAGGTATAAAACTAAGCCGTCCTTATAATTCGTGGGGCCTTTTGACTTCATTAAAGCGTCTATCATCACGTCCTCCTTGACGTAAATCTAGTAATAATTTTTAAGCGTTTTGAGCCTCTTCCTCTTTTGGAGCAAAAGGAGTTTCTTCAATATCAACTTTGTGGCGACACTTAGGACATTGAAGTTGATGGCCTTCACGCTTTGTGACTCTCTCACACATGATATCATACCCACATCCTGCGCAATCAAATTTAAACGGTTTTGACCATAAAGAGTTTGTGCAGTCAGGATAACTTGTACAACCATAAAATATCTTGCCGTAGCGAGACTTCTTCTCCGCAAACTTCCCTTTTTTACAATCAGGGCAGGTTATATCAAGCGTGTACGGAAGAGTTGTTTCACACGTCGGATACTCCTCACAACGTACAAACTTACCATACTTACCTTTTTTAACCTCAAGCCTTTTTCCACAAGTTGGGCAGTCATCATGAAAGTAGTCTTTTGGAAGAATATGAATAACGCCTTCAAAATCTTTTTTAAAGTCATGAGTACTATTACAATCAGGGTATTGTGAGCACGCAAGAAACTGTCCATTTCTTCCCCATTTAATTTGATACTCACCTTGGTCACACTTTTGGCACTTAATTCCCGTAGGTAGTTGTTGCTTCTTGAGGTTTTTCATTTCCTCTTTAGCTTTTTCTAAAGTCTTCTCAAACGATTTCCAAAAGTTCTTTAAAAAACCTCGCCAACGAATTTCACCATCTTCAATTTTGTCCAGTTGCTCCTCTACTTTTGCAGTGAACTGAACATCCATTACTTCGGGAAAGCTCTCCACGAGCATTTTACAAACAACCATGCCAAGCTCGGTGGGCATAAATCTATTTTGCTCTTTTTGAACATAGCCTCGGTCTTGAATATTTGAAATAATAGAGGCGTAAGTTGATGGACGGCCAATTCCTTGCTCCTCTAAGGACTTAACGAGTGACGCTTCGTTGAACCTAGGTGGTGGTGAAGTCCAGTGTTCTTGTTTCTCAAGAGGCTTTGAAAACTTAATACTATCTCCCTCTGATATTTCAGGAAGTATTGTATCTTTTGACTTGGAAACATCTTGATTGGCTTTTTCTGCTGCCGCTTCAAGATAAACAGTTCTGAAGCCTGGAAATTTAATTATGGACCCAGTCGATCTGAAATGATGCCCATTTATCTCTGAATGAATTGTTGTTTGGTCGATAACAGCGTGAGACATTTGCGAGGAGATAAATTTATTCCAAATGAGTTCATAGAGTTTAAATTGATCCGGGTCTAAGTCTCCTTTAACTTGCTGAGGAGAAAACTCTAAATTTGTTGGCCTAATTGCCTCGTGAGCATCTTGAACCTTAGAATTAGACTTTTTTCCCTTGTATATTATAGGAACCTCAGAAAGATACTTAACTCCATAGGTATCTTTAATGTAATCTCGCAAATTACCTAAACTCTCTGGTTCAGTTCTTACAGAGTCCGTTCTCATGTAAGTGATCAAACCTTGTAGAGAATGGCCTGTAATCTCGATTCCTTCATATAGCTTTTGGGCCACCATCATAGTTCTCTTAGCAGTAAACCCAAGCTTATGGGATGCTTCTTGTTGTAACTTAGAAGTTGTAAAAGGAGCCGTTGGACTTTGCTTTCTTTCTCTTTTTTTCACCTCGATAACATTAAGGTTTTTTCCCTTGCAACTATCTAAGATTTTTTGAACTTCTTTTTCATCTTTAAGCTCATTTTTTTTAGTTTTTTCTTCACCATAATATCGAACCTCAAAAGCCTTTCCATCCTTTGACGACTCTCCGTTAATGGTGAACCATTGCTCTGGTACAAACTTCTTAACCTCGATTTCTCTATCGGATATAATTCGTAGGGCCACAGATTGAACTCGCCCAGCAGAAATACCTCGTTGAACTTTATCCCAAAGGATTGGAGAAATTTTGTAACCAACCAGCCGATCAAGCACCCTTCTCGTTTTTTGAGAATCATACATATAAGTATTGAGTTCAGTTGGGTTTTCAATTGCATTTCTTACTGCAGTTTTTGTTACGGCGTTAAATACAACACGATAAATACCCTTTCTTCGACCAATCTCTTCACTTAGGTGAAAGGCAATCGCCTCTCCCTCACGGTCCATATCTGGTGCGAGAAAAACACTATTTGCCCCCTTCGCAAGATCTCTGATTCGGCTAATTTTATCGCCTTTACCACTAATCGGAACAAGGTCAATATTAAAATTGTCATCGATATCAACACCCAGTTTTGACTTTGGTAAATCTTTTATGTGCCCATTTGAAGCAACAACCTGAAACCCTCTGCCTAAATATTTTTTTATCGTTTTTGCTTTGGAGGGGGATTCCACGACGACTAGATCATAATCCTTGACTGCGGTGGAGGACGCCTTTTTTGTCGTTTTTTTTGTGGCTTTTTTAGCTGCCTTCTTTGTCGTTTTTTTTGCCGTCTTTTTGGTCGCTTTTTTTGCAACCTTCTTCTTTGTGGTTTTTTTCTTCGTTGCTTTTGTTGATGCTTCTGCTGCCATTTGCCCCAGACCTATAATAAGTATTTGATTTTATGTTTTAGTTAAAGTTCAGTATTCATTAACTCATCTAATTCTTCAAGGTCAAATTCAGTTAAGCCAAAAGGATTGTCTTTATTATTGATATCTTCATCCATATATTGGCGCCCAACTTCCTCTTCGATCTCATCTAGTGCAGCGAAATCATTTGGATCTTTACTGACTTTAGTGTCACCTTCAAGTTCATCCAGGCTTTGTTCCTCGAGAATTTTATCTTCATCAAGCTTGGCCTCCAACATTTTTTGCTCCGCTTCAACAATCTCTTGCTCCAGACGCTCTAAATCCCTTAGGTCCTTTTCATGGTCATTAAGAATTGATTTTTCAAGTTCTTGTCGCTCCAATTCCTCAATTTCCTCATCAGTTAGCCTTATGTTTTCAGCACTTTTCAAAACTTCTGCAGATAAATCATCTACACCGACCTCAACATCTAAGTTCTCTAGGCTATCAAACGTGCTGCTTGTTTGAGACTTACTAAGTTTACCCAAAGCACTATCCTTGGCCGCATCAAAAGAGTTTTTCGAAAATGCTAGAAAACCCAAATCTATCTCGTCAGAAGAGTTCGTCACTAAAGCGGTAGAAAAATCATCGGTCATAGATATTACTGACAATTCACCTATTTTGTAGGATGGGTCCTTTGAGATTCTTTTTCCAGTTCCTCTGTCATAGAATGAATAAACTTCAAAAACATTTCCTATCTCAACCCCATCGGCTCTACCTCTATCCAGATATACAACATCTCCATAAATCATATTTTTTGCAAGATCTTTATAGGAGTCAATAATTGCAGCCTCAATTGCTCGATCATTAAAAGTTTTTACAAGCTTATCAATTTTTGGCGTATAAACAGTGACTCGGTCTCCTCTTCTTGCCTCTCCAGTAAGTTCTATGACCTCACACTCCCACAGGTTTTTCAATTTTCGAAGAACTTGCACTTGGGCCACTATTGAGTACCTATAACCACTTCGGTCCGAAACCTCATGTGAAACCTTCCCCTCTGGTTTATAAACAGAAAACCTATCTCCTGCCTTTACATCAACTGCTTTATCAAAATGTATAAAAACTTTGTCATATGGACGAATCAACGTAGGCTCTGTTCTAGCGGCATGAATAAAGCCAAAATCTTGGACAATATTCGTTGAGACAAAAGTATTTAAATAAAAACCTTCTTTATAGTTAAAGTTGATTTTTGCATTTCTATCAAACCCAACCTCGTCATACTCTTCTGATGGCGGAGGGATTAAAATATCCTTTTTAGGTGGTGCATACTTTCGAAACTCCTCATTCAACTTCAACTTTGCCAAATTATCAAAATCGTCAAAAGTATCTTCTGATAGGAACTGAAAATAAGCCCCATCAGCCTTAAGCTTTTCTCTTTCTGTAAGCCATGCTGGAACAGTTTCGTCTCCAAATTCTTGGAGATCAGTGACCTTCTCCGAAGACTTTTTAAAATTACCAAATTCCTTAAACTCTCCGACCTTGACCGTAGGTACTAAATTTTCATCCCCAGACTCAAAAATTAAAACCATACCAGGCTCTATCTCGTGAGGGTTTGTTATCTGGGGATTAAGAGACCATATCTTTGCGTAATAAAAACCAGAACCAAATAATGTTTGAGATATTTTCCAGAGGTAATCTCCTTCTTTTACAACATATTTCTCTTTGGTTGATTTTGATATTAGGCTATTCCATTCATCATCTGACATTTTTGCTTTAATTAAATCAATCTCTGACAATATTTTTTTTTCGTCCTCACTTACGTCGATAATTTTTATTTCCGAAGAAAATGAATTGTCGTCCAAATTGACCTCAAGAGTATCAGTCAATTCCTTCTTTATTTCCTCACCAACATCACTGCGAAGTTCCTCTAGTTCATCTAGCTCCTCTCTTTCTGAAACCTCCAAGGTTGGTTTGGACTCAATAGACTTACCCAAGTCCTCTATATCGACATCTTTTGTATCACTGTCCTCAAGTAACTCTAAATCAGAGAAATCTACGCTATCTTGAGAGTAGCAAGTAAAGGAAATCAAAAGAGCTATAATAAAGAATTTTATCAATTAAAACTCCCTATTGCTTTTTCAAACGGTGCTTTCATCGCTTTAAACCTTTTTACTATAACGGGGTCCCCAATTAACTTGGAAACCTCACTCCCTCTTTCAATCGCTTTTTTTGAAAAAATAGAAAAGGGCATTGATATCGCAACCTCTTCATAGATTTGAACCGCAATTAAACTCTCTCCTTGAGCTTGCATTACCTCGGCCAAGAAAAACCTGGCTTGAGCACGAATTTGCTCAACATTAGATTTTTCTAGCTCTTTCGCGAGCAATACTGCATCGCCGTACCTTTGTTTTTTGATTTTTAATTGAAGCCGACTAAGCGACCTTAACTCTCTTGCGACCTTGCCCCTATTATAGGAGCTGCCATCCAGGGTTCTATTAACCTTTTTCCCCATAATTTTTTTGTAATTTGCGTGTATATCCTCTCTTTGAGAATGAGGTGTTTCAGGCGTTGACTGGGATAAGAGCTCATTATACTTTTCTTCCAGAGCTTTATACTTTTCAATATGGCTTTCTCTTTCAGATTTTCCAGTTTTTCTTTCTTTTCCAAAGTAAGCACAGGAAAAAAGAAATTGAGTAATCCCTAAAAAAATAAAAAAGCGAGATAAAGGGTTCCGAGACAAGCTTGCCACTTATGAAGTCCTCCTGACTTAAAAGTTTGCATATTACAAATTCTCATAGTACTCATCCATAAGTACTGATAATTAAATTCTAAATTAAACAATTTTTAAGTCAAACTAGGCATATTTTAGGGAATTAAATGACAGACAAACTAATTAATCTAACTATTGAGGTAGATAAAAAAGACTCCTCTTTTGTATATTTTACTTTTGAGGCAAACGAGGGACTTTGTTTTTACTCTACTCTTGACCACAAAGAAGGGGACCAAAAAAGACGGTTAAGTATCAGCTATACTTCTTCTTTACATAATGAATTTCTAACTGTTTTTAACTACCTCAAAAAGTCTATTGACATTAATATTATTCAAAAAGACGTAGTTGATTAAATAAGGGTAGTTTATGACCAACTTTAATAGAAGGGAATTTTTAAAGTTTTTGGGAGCAACAGGTATCGTTTCAGTTACCTCTCCACTTCATGCCTCAAACGTTAGACGGGTTACTCATGACCCAAGTATTTTTCCAAGTAGTTTAGATGATCTAGTAATCACGCCTTTATTGAAGAAAAGTACTCTCATTTCTTGGGGTGATCAAATATCTAAAAAAGATCGTTTTGGTTTTAATAATGACTACAACGCCATTGTACCTCTTAAAGAAGACTCTGCGCTTCTATGGACTAATCACGAATATATTCACCCACTCTTCATCCATGGAGAAATGAATCCTGACAAAAAAACGAAATCTCAAATCGATCAAGAGATGTACAACGTTGGTGGAAGTATCATTGAAATTAAAAAACTCAAAAATGGCCAATGGAAACTTGTTAAAGACTCACCATACAATCGAAGAATCACCGGTCAAACAATGATCCCATTTAGTAAAAATATATCCATTGCCGGAAATAATTTTGCAATGGGAACGTTATCTAATTGCGCAGGAGGTACAACTCCTTGGGGTAGTGTTCTTACCTGTGAAGAAAATTACGACAACTTCTATGGCGAAAGAGAGCACGGGGAAACGAATAGAAGCAAAAGTGATAATGGATGGGAAAAGTTTTACGATAACCCACCAGAGCACTATGGTTGGGTAGTCGAAATAAATCCAAAAACAGGTGCAGCCAAGAAACTCGTAAGCCTCGGCCGTTTCCAACATGAGTGTGCTACCGTTACTACTTCTAAGCAGGGTAAAACTGTTTGCTACAGTGGTGATGATAAGGCAGGAGAATTTTTATATAAATTCATTTCCAGCGACAAATCATCATTAGAAAATGGAACTCTATATGTAGCAAATACAAATATTGGAAAATGGATACCAATTGATTTGGAGCTTTCACCCATCCTTAAGAAGCATTACAAATCGACAACAGAGGCATTAACTCACTGTCGAAAAACCTCTCGAATTTTAGGTGCAACACCTCTAGACAGACCTGAGGACATCGAAGTTCACCCAAAAACAGGCGATGTTTATGTTTGCTTAAGCAATAACAAAAAAGCAGGAAATTATCATGGATCAATCATGAGACTTTCTGAAGACAAAACTAACCCATTAGAGTTTAAATCAGAAACTTTTTATGCAGGAGGGACAGACTTCTCTTGCCCTGACAACATTGCCTTTGACTCAAAAGGAAACCTTTATCTGACCTGCGACATCTCTGGTTCTAAAATTGGCAAAGCCCCATATAAGAAATTTGGAAACAATGGTTTATATGTTATCCCGGCCAGTGGCAATAATGCAGGAAAAGCGATTCAAATTGCATCTGCGCCAAATGACGCTGAATTAACTGGCTTGTGCTTTTCACCTGACGAGAAATCATTATTTTTGTCTGTCCAACACCCAGGGGAGCTGACTAAAGACTTGAGTAAACCAACAAGTAATTGGCCTAGCAGTAAAAAAGAGGACACTCCAAAGCCAAGTGTTGTCGAGCTTAGAGGCCCTCTTTTGAAAAATTTAAATCTTCTTGGATAATTACAAGTTCTCTTTGATGTAACTTAAAACATCATCATGATGAGTTTTTGTTTTAACCTTATCCATGACGTGAACTAACCTTCCTTCTTTGTTTAGGATAAATGTTGTCCTTAAGATTCCGTCATACTCCTTGCCCATGAATTTTTTCGGGCCCCAAGCTCCATATTTATCCGCAACCTTATGTTCCGGATCAGATAACAGGGTAAAGTTTAGGCCTTGCTTATCTTCGAAACGAGAGAGCTTCTCTGGCATATCTGGAGACAGAGCAAGGACCTCTGTTTTAACTTTAGAGAATTCTTTTTTATAATCTCTTATTCCACAAGCTTGCACAGTGCAGCCTGGTGTCATTGCCTTAGGGTAAAAGTAAACAACAACATTTTTTTTGCCTCGAAAGCTTTTAAGGTCAATTTCTTTGCCGTTTTGATCCTTTAATTTAAATACCGGTGCAAGGTTGCCAACTTTTGGAAATGCCATATTTTCTCCTTAGGTTTATCACCATTTATCTCTAAGCTGTCTTAGCTTAATAAATATTTGTTCATCTTCATTTTTGGCAAATTCAGGGTGATTTTTCAATTGTTCTCTTTTTTCTTTCAAAAATAGATTGATTTTTCTTTCGACGGCCATAGAAAGAGGTTCTTCATTGTACTCTTTGATTTCCTGGGACTTCTTTTTAAGAATTGTGCAGATATCATCAGATTCAGAGACTGACTTAGCAAATTTTAAATTATTTATAAGATAGTCATGTCCCGGGTAGACAATAACCTCATCATCTAATTCATCATAGATATTAACAACTGTTTGATAAAGATCGTGGACATTACCTCCATTTTTGCAATTTCCTACGCCGGCGTTAAATAATGTGTCACCTGAAAAGATGGCCTTTATACTTGAGTTTAAGCTGTCTTTTAAAAATATCGCCAGGTGCGACTCTGTATGTCCGGGGGAGCGTTGAAATTCAAGAATATACTCATCCCCAATCTCAAGTAGATCCCCCTCATTGACCGTTTTTGTAATTCCTTGAAAGTCTTGCTCGAAGCCTTTTTGATAAATTACCTCAAGATCATACGAGTCTGTTAGAAACTCATTACCTTGAATATGGTCCCAATGGTTATGTGTATTTATAATATATTTTGGAAGAAGATTATTTTTTTCAATAATTTCTTTAGTTTTAAATCCATCAAAAGGGTCTATAATAGCGGTGATATTTGATTTAGAGCAGTAGATAAGATACGAAAAATTTCGTAAATTATTAAAATTGTATTGCTGAATGACAGGCATCTAGTTTTCCAGTTAATAGAGGAAATATTATGGCAAATTTATCACTATATACAAAAATTTTTCTCTCTTTTTTGGGAATGAAAATTATCATTCAAAACTACCTTGATTTAAGAAATGTTCGCTCAATACTTAAAAACAAAAAATCCATTCCACCTGAATTCTCTACTGTAATTACTGAGGAAGAATATAAAAAAAATATCTCCTACAACCTGACAAAGATTTCTTTTGGAAAAAAAGTTAGAACATTTAACTTATTTATCCTTCTTGCTTGGACAATGCTCGGGGGACTTGATTTGCTAACGGCCAAGCTCTACTCCGTAACAAAGACTCTTTGGATCAATGAACTACTTATTTTTTTTAGTTTTGGAATAATTAACCAGGTACTATCCCTACCATTTGATATTTATAATCAGTTCGTTATTGAAGAGAAGTTTGGATTTAATAAATCAACTCACAAACTCTTTTTTACAGATCAAGTAAAAGGAATAATACTTTCTGCTCTTATAGGTGGGCCAATTATCATGGCGATTATGACCTTTTTAAAGACTTATCCAGAAACATGGTGGGTTTATAGTTTTATAACAATAGCTGCTTTTCAATTATTGCTTGTTTATTTATACCCAACCGTTATTGCTCCCCTTTTTAACAAGTTCAAACCACTTGAGAACGAAAATATCGAAACCGAAATAAAAGTACTCCTCGATAAAACAGGCTTTGAAGCAAAAGGCATCTTTGTCATGGACGCTTCAAAAAGAAGTGGACATGGAAACGCTTATTTCACTGGTTTAGGAAAACAAAAAAGAATAGTTTTCTTCGATACACTTTTAGATCAACTGGCCCCAAAAGAAATTGTAAGTGTACTTGCTCACGAAATTGGACATAGTAAAAAAAATCATATTTTAAAAGGCATCGCACTCTCTTTTGTCATGCTTTTTTTATCTTTTTACCTTACCCATCTAGCATTAAATTCTTCTGCATTTCTGACAGGTCATGGACTCAACTCTATTTACCTTCCAACACAATTAATTTTAATTAGTTTAGTATTTCCTCTGTACTCTTTTTTCCTTACACCGTTTTTTAATTTTATTTCTAGAAAAAATGAGTTTGAAGCAGATGAATATGCGGCAAAAACTACTAATGCCAATGATTTAATCTCGGGACTTTTGAATTTATACAAGCATAACCTTGGAAATCTAACTCCAGATCAAATTTACAGTAATTTTTATCACTCACACCCACCTGCAGCAGTAAGGATTAATCATCTGAGAAATCTTGAGAAAAAAAACTAAACTAGTTTTTCTCCAACTCCAAAAGATATTTCTTTACCTCAACTCAGGCTTTAAAGCCTCCTATTCTGGAGGTGCCTATCACTCTATGGCAGGGAAATAATATTAAATATTTATTTTTTGATAATGTTTGCCCAATCGCTTGAGAGAATCTTTTAGACCCAAACAACTTTTGAGACAGTTCTCCGTAAGTTATCGTTGACCCGTAATTTATTTGAGTAAGATTTATTAGAACTTTTTTTTGAAATTCAGATTGATACTCCAAAGAATTAAAAAAACACTTTTCAAATTTGCAGGATATAATTTTCTTTTTTAAGTCATGAAGAAACTGACTCTGATTTATTAATCATATCAATACCAAATAGCTTTTCTTTTGAGCCCCTTAAAACAAAGTCGTACTTGCCAAAACTTAAAATCTCATTGTAAATCCTTGTCATGAAAAAACTTACTCCAATAAAAACCTTTGCCGTTATCGACTGCGCCACAGATGAGCCATCTATCGCCTGCTACAATCGGCTCCTGCAACTAGGAATCCCTTGTAGTTATCATTCTGCGAATGAATTTGGTACAAGCACTTTAAAAAACATTGATCATTTTTACGGTGGTTTCATCTTTGGCTCGATGTCCCATGTTCATGAGGATCTCCCTTGGCATCATGAACTTGCTGACTGGGCAAAAAAAGCGCTCGAACAAAGCTTTCCATTACTTGGAATTTGTTTTGGCCATCAGTTAATGTGTCATCACTTTGGCGCCAATGTTGTTATAAATAAAGAGATAGAAGCTGAGCAAAAAGGAACCAGGACTGTTAGGTTTCTTAAAAGCTTTGGTGAAATAGAAGCTGGTGACACCAGAGAGTTTGCCGTATCTCACTCTTACAGGGTTGAGAATCTTCCTTCAACGATGGAGGAGATTGGAGCTTCGGACCTTTTTAAAAATGATATTGTACGACATAAAACTCTTCCCTTTGTAGGCCTTCAACCTCATCCTGAGGCCAGTGATCACTTTATTAAGTCAGACTTCAAGGACAATCCTCCGGCGAGAGAAAATTCTGAGCGAACAAAGATTGAGGGGATTAATTTTATGATGAACTTTCTTAAAGTTTACTGCCCAGAAGCTTATAAAAATTTAAGTTAAGTCATCAGCGAAGGGATGACTTTAAAAAATCAAAATACGGCTTTTTATACTCATCAAACTCATTGTGGACTTCATGGAAGCCTCCCTCAATTAACTTAAATCGAACATTTTTTTCGATAAAGCTAAAATACTCAACTAAGGCTTGTGCTGAAACTATTTTATCTGCGGAGCCCACGCTACAGAATACGGGATAATCTACATTTAATGGTTTTGAAAAAACATTCCTAGCTTCTCTTATCATTTTAAAAAGTAATGCTGAGTTTAAGCTTAAAAGACAGAGCTCATCATTTACGTATTTATCTTTAACGGATTTGTCATGGGACAGTTGATTCAAGTCAACTAAACCCTTAAGGTAAATTCCTTTGCCTTTTTCCGACAGCTTTTCGAGCCAGTTACTTTTTACGAGGTCGACAACTTTACCCAAAAAACCTGGTATAGATGCAGGAGGAGCATTTAGAAAAACTCTTTCAGGCAAAGATGACATTTGATTTTTTTGGATAAAACCAGCAGTGATTAATGCGCCCATAGAGTGGCCAAACAAACTATAATTTTCCATCTTATAATCTGTCTTTAAAAAGCCAATCAACTCTGATAAATCCTCGTAAAAATGAGAAAACTCCGCAACCCAACCTTTTTTGCCTTCGCTGTTACCATGACCTCTCAAGTCATAAAGGGCGATATTATAATCAGAGGAGAAAAGTTCTAAAACATAATCTTTGTGTCTTCCTAAGTGCTCCCCCACTCCGTGAGTGACAATTAGCCAAGAATCTTTTGATGACTCAAAAATCTCTAAGTTTAACTTTAAGTTGTCTCTAGTTACTAAGAATTTTTTTTCCCCGTTCATTAAATTCCCCAATTTTTTTTATATAATAACATCATGAGTAATCTTCGACCAATTTATTGTCCAGAGTGTTTCAACCATTCTTGTTATCTCAAGCCAAAAGGAAAAATAAGTATTTATTTTGACGGTAAGCAAAGGACTTCCGGTCAATTTATGTTTAATCTTGAGGACCAAAGGGTTGATCAGATCCAATCAACGATGCGTGAAAAATTGGAAGAGTATTTTCAATGGTACTCAGAGTTCCAAAATAAAAAACCACTAGAAAAAGTAGACTTAGTCTCTGATGACTTTGCCTGCGAAAATGGCTGCGGAGGAGAAAATCTGGGTAAATTCTCCGTTGTAGGTGTCTTGTTTTTAGAAAAGTATTTCAAAAACCTCATTGAAGAATTGGCGAGTGAATACGACATTCCTTTGGATCTATAACCTACTTTCTAACTTTAAATTCTAGTAAAATTGCAGGTAAGTAAACCAAATCAATCACCAAAGCCATCGTCAAAATAATTGAACAAAGCACTCCAAAATTAATATTAGGAACAAAGTTTGCAAAAATAAAACATCCAAAGCAAATGGTCAGAATAAAAGTTGTAAAAACAAGAGCAGGGCCTGTGTGAATAAAAACTTTCTCTAAGCTTTTTATGGGAGAGAGCCCGGATTTAACCATTTCTTTGTAGTGTGAGAGAAAATGGATGGTGTCATCAACCGCAATCCCTAAGCAAACAGAAATAACAATACTAGTTCCAATATCGACATATATTCCCGCAAGATACATATAACCTCCACCAAAAATAAGAGGAACAACATTTGGAAGAAGCGAAAGCGCACCTAGCTTCCATGACTTTAGAACAACAAACAAAAGAAAAGAGATTAAAATGAGCGCAGTGGATAAGGATTTAAAAAATGAACTCACAATATAATTAACCATATTGTGATAGAGAGGAAGTTTTCCTGTTACTTTGATATCCAGCCCTAATTCTTTTGCTTTTTTTGTCATAATATCAATTTCTTTTAGTGACCGTTGTGCGTCATGAACATTCCATAGAATAACTAATCTCATAAATTGGTTATCAATGCTCATTTCATTATTTAAATCCATTCCTTGAGGAAGACCCAAAGAGTATAAAAGAAGGAGCTCGGCGATTTCCTCTTTTGTATTTGGAATAACATAATACTTCTCATCATCGTCATTCATTTTCTTGTTTAATTCACGAACAGTTTTGGTAATACTTGTTACCTTATTAACAAAGTCTTTACCCTCGAGCCACAAGATGAATTCCTCAACCTTTCTCATAAATTCAGGCGACTTAATTCCATCAACTTTACCGCTATTAATCATTACATTTGGTCCACCGAGGCCATTGAAAGTATCCAAAAGAAAATTAGTGTCCTTTGCGATTTTCAAACGAGGGGAAAAGTGCTTCAAGGGATCACTGTTAACTTTATTTTGAAGACTCAAATAAGCGCTAACTATCGCCAGTATTGAAATTCCATATACTATCACTTTTTTATTTCTATCAATCCATGCAGTATATCTTGCACTTAGCTCGTCACTCACCCCTACTCTTTTAGCTTTTCTTCCCTTTTTAAGTGGAACATATTTCAGCATGGGACAGATCAAAAAGATCGTAAATACCCACGCCACTCCTGTGCCAATTCCAGAAAGAGCCCCTAGGTGTTGAATAGGAATTAACTCTGTTGTCATGAGTGAGAAAAATCCAATCATCGTAGAAAAAGATGTTAAAAAAGTAGGAACAAAGTTTTTATGAAGCGTAGCCCTCAAAGCTTCTTTTTTATCGCCATTGTTATCCAGGCTTCTGTAATAAGTCGAAAGTATGTGAATCGAATCGGCCATGCATATGGCGATTAAGATTCCAGGAATTGCGGCACTTAAGTTATCATACTTAAATCCAAGAAAAGCTCCTGTGGCCATGGTAAATAAAATGACAATGCAAACTAAGGCGACAGGAAACATGAATCCATCGATTGATCTAAATACAAACAGCAAGAGGATTATCATTAAAATAAAATCCACGGGGATCATGACCTTTAGATCATCTTCACTTACTTCTCTGTAAGCATCGTTATAAGCATCTGCTCCTATAGGGTGAAAGGTTAAGCCACTATCTTTTTCATAGGGTTTAACAAGTTCTCGGACTTTTTCTGCAATTAAACGATAATTTGGGCTGCCTTTAACATTTGGGATCAGTGCTGCGGTAACGACCGCTGTTTTTCCATCCAGAGATATAAACCTGTTTTTAATTATCTTATCTTCAAGAGCAACTTGCTTTTTTTCTTCAATGTCTTTTTTTGTTAGATCTGAGATATTTTCTAAAAAAGGCACCGAGTAGAGATCACCCTCTTCTGAGACTGAGTAGTTATAATTGGCCATTGAGTCTACTCGAGCAATCTCAGGCACCATCCACATTCCTTCAGTTATATCAGAGAGAACTTGAAGATTCTTTTTTGAAAAAATGGTGTCTTTTGAGTGAATCGCCAAAAGTACTCTTTCATCATTTCCAAACTTTTGTTCCAATTCATTTAAGTCCTCAATAAGAGGGTCTGTAGTTCTAAACCAAATTCGAACACCAAAATCAGACTCAAGAGTTAATAGCTGTGGAATCATTAAAAAAGAAACTAGCAAAGAAGCGAAAATATAACGTTTTGGTTTTTCGTATAAACTTGTCGCCAGAGAGGAGATAAATTGGTGCATTAGAAATCCTAAAATCAATAATCGATGAAAATAGGATACTTAAAAATTTTGAATTGGAAAAATAGACATTATTGGAACTGAAAAAAAGATGGTGGGCGTGGCAGGGATTGAACCTGCGACATCTGCCTTGTAAGGGCAGCGCTCTCCCACTGAGCTACACGCCCATCTTGTTTCAGTGAGGTGTAATTTAGAGATTTTTCATCTTTCTGTCAAATAA
>MDTG01218443.1_pt1 | contig 18864 bp, 22 predicted proteins | sample 811421 | NCBI WGS metagenome assembly MDTG01 (sample SAMN05326645, study PRJNA326480) | marine metagenome | isolation source: seawater | place: Pacific Ocean: South East | collected 2011
GACCTTCGACATCGACGCCAACGGCATCGTGTCCGTGTCCGCCAAGGACAAGGCCACCGGCAAGGAACAGGTCATCACCATCCAGGCCGATGGCGGTCTGTCGGAAGACGACATCAAGGGCATGATGGCAGACGCCGAAGCCAATGCGGGTGCCGACAAGGCCCGCCGCGAACTGGTGGAAGCGAAGAACCATGCCGAAGCCCTGGTGCATCAGACCGAGAAGCAGCTCGAAGAGCATGGCGACAAGGTCTCCGAGGACGTCAAAGGCGAGATCGAGAAAGCCGTCGGCGAGTTGAAGGAAGCCCGCGAAACGGACAATCTCGCAGACATCCAGGCCAAGCATCAGGCCCTTATGTCGGCTGCGATGAAACTCGGCGAAGCCATCTATGCCAGCCAGCAGGAGGCAACCGCCCATGCTGACGCGGCCGCCGATGCCGCGGCTGACGGTGGCAATGACGATGTGGTCGATGCCGACTTCGAAGAGGTCGACGACGACAAGAAATAATCCGTCAGACAACGGAAAAGACAAAGCCCGCCGGAGCGATCCGGCGGGCTTTTCATTTGGGCCTCAGATGGCGCCGGCGTCAGGCCTTGCCGGCATATTTGTCCGTTGCGCGGATCAGCTGGTCCAGGATGCCCGGTTCCGAATAGGCGTGGCCCGCCCCTTCGATGGGATAGAACTCCGATTTCGGCCAGGCCCTGTGCAAGGCCCAGGCTTGGCGCATCGGGCATGGCATGTCGTAGCGGCCGTGCACGATCGTGCCGGGAATGTCCTTCAACCGGCCTGCGTCGCGCAGCAATTGTCCGTCTTCGAACCAGCCGTCATGGATGAAGTAGTGATTCTCGATCCGCGCGAAAGCCAGCGAGAACTCAGCCTCGTGGAACTGGTCAGACGTGGAAGGCTCCGGCAGCAGGGTGATCGTCTCCCCTTCCCACACGCTCCACGCCCTGGCGCAGCGCAGCTGTTCCTCCCGGTCGTCCCCTGTCAGGCGCTTGCGATAGGCGGTGACAAGATCGCCGCGCTCGGCTTCCGGGATCGGGGCGATGAAGGCCTCATACTTTTCCGGGAACATTTCCGAGACGCCGAACTGGTAATACCAGTTCATCTCGGCCTTGGTGAGGAGATAGATGCCGCGCAGCACCAATTCGCTGACGCGGTCCGGATGCGTCTCGGCATAGGCGAGCGCCAGCGTCGAGCCCCAGGATCCGCCGAACACCTGCCAGGTTTCCACACCGATCATTTCGCGCAGCCGCTCAATGTCGGCAACAAGATGCCAAGTCGTGTTGTTGTCGAGGCTGGCAAAGGGCGTCGAGCGCCCGCAGCCGCGCTGGTCGAACAGGATGACGTCGTAAAGCGCCGGATCGAACAGGCGCCGGTGGCTGGCCGAACAGCCGCCGCCCGGCCCGCCATGCAGGAAGACGGCAGGCTTGGCGCCCTTCGTGCCGACACGTTCCCAATAGATCCGGTGGCCATCACCGGTTTCGAGGAAGCCCGTCTCGAAGGGTTCGATTTCAGGGTAAAGCGTGCGCAGGCCAGTCATGGCGTTCCTCCGGAAGTCCTTGCCTGCTGTCTAGATCAGGCACGGGGTCCGGGAAACAGCTGTTACCACCTGACGGCGGGCCTATTCAGGGGACTGCGCCCTCTCATCCGGAATGATATGCGCCCCGACCAGTAGGCCATGCTGCCAGCGGCGCTCACAATGGTAGATCGCCTCGATATGGCCGTAGCGAGACATCAGTTCCAGGTCGAATGTCTCCGGCACCGCCCAGACTTCCCAGAGCTTCAGCTGCATCCCCTCTTCCGAGAAGTCGCGGATCATCACATCGAACGAACTGTGCAGATCGTTGACGAGGATCCGGCCCTTTCGAAGTGTCCGGTGGCGAGCATCTTCCCGATGCTCGCCAACCGGCTTCCCCACCTGTGTTTCAGGTATGCTTGTCATACCGTGTCTATGCATAACGGCGATAAACCGTTCCGCATAAAATGCTTAATGACAGCCGTTTCCCGCCGCGGCAGGCCTAGTCCATGACCACCACGACCTTGCCCTGGGCCCGGCGTTCCGTCAGCTCAAGGATGGCATCGGCAGACTTCTCCAGCGGATAGGTGTTGGAGACGTGCGGGCGGATCTTGCCTTCGCTGTAGAGCTCGAACAGTTCCTTGACGTTCTGCGCATGCGCCTTCGGATCGCGCGCCACGGCGGCGCCCCAGAACACGCCGCGGATGTCGCAGCTTTTCAGCAGGGTCAGGTTCAGCGGGATCTTCGGGATACCGGCCGGGAAACCGATCACCAGGAAGCGGCCTTCCCAGTTCATCGCCCGCAGGGCCGGTTCGGCATAATTGCCGCCGACGCCGTCATAGATGATGTCCACGCCGCCACCGGAGATTTCCTTGATGTCGCCGGAGAAGGCTTTCATGCCGTCCTTGTCCAGCTCTCGGGCATAGACGAGGCCCTTGTCGGCGCCCTTGTCGAGGCAGAAATCGACCTTTTCCTGACTGGAACAGGCCGCGATGACCTCAAGGCCCATCGCCTTGCCAAGCTCCACGGCTGCGATGCCGACACCGCCGGCCGCGCCGAGGACGAGCAGTTTCTCGCCTTTCTTCGGATCGGCCCGGTCCTTCAGGGCATAATAGGACGTGCCATAGGTCATCATGAAGGCCGCCGCCTCCGCGAACGGCATCTCGTCCGGGATCGGCATCACGGAATGGGCTGCAGCGACGGCCAGTTCGGCCATGCCGCCATTGCCGATGGAGGCCAGAACGCGGTCGCCCGGTTTCACATGGGTGACGCCCTCGCCGACCGATTCGACATAGCCGGCCACTTCACCGCCCGGACTGAACGGGCGCGGCGGCTTGAACTGGTACATGTCCTTGATCATCAGCGAGTCCGGGAAGTTCACCCCGCACGCCTTTACCCGCACCAGAACCTGGCCTTTGCCATATTCCGGCGAGGCGACCTCTTCGAGGACCAGAGTTTCCGGTCCGCCGACTTCTTTCGAAAGCACTGCCTTCATGAGCGCGCTACCCTTCCTGTCTTGTTGTTTGCTGCGCCAGACGGTAGCGGTGTGGCCTTCATAATCCAAGCCTGACGTAAGGGAGTGTGACCAGCTATGGCGAGGAAATGGGCCATTGCCCTTCATGGCGGTGCCGGACCGGTGTTCGGCCGCGACTATTCGCGCGAGGAAGCGCACATGGCGGAGCTGCTGCGCGAAGGCGGCAAGCGGCTGGCCGCGGGCGTGGCCGCGCTGGACGTGGTGGAAGCCATGGTCGCAGCGCTGGAAGAGTCCGGCCTGCACCTCGCCGGCAAGGGCGCTGCGCCCAATACCGACGGGCGCTATGAGCTGGACGCGGCGATCATGGACGGGCGCACCCGCAATGCCGGGGCCGTTGCGGCCCTGTCCGGCATTGTCAGCCCCATCGCCGCCGCCCGCATCGTCATGGAACGCACCCCTCACGTCCTGATCGCGGGTGAAGGCGCTTGGGCGCTGGCCACCGAATACGGCCTGCCGGAAGTGCGCGACCCCGAAACCTATTACCAGCCGGTCGAAGAGCGCTGCCTGCTGCCGGCCCGGGCCATGGGCACGGTCGGCGCGGTCGTGCTGGACCAGTATGGCGATCTTGCCGCTGCCACCTCCACCGGCGGGGTGAAGTCCAAGACGCCGGGCCGTGTGGGCGACACGCCGCTGATCGGCGCCGGCACCTGGGCGGACGAGCGCTGCGCCATTTCCTGCACTGGCCTCGGCGAGTATTTCATCCGCGCGGCGGCCGCCGCAGACGTCTCCGCCCGCATCCGCTATGGCGGGGCCCAGCTGGAAGACGCCGTTCAGGGCGCGCTGGACGATGTGAAACATCTAGGCGGCGAAGGCGGCATGATTGCGGTCGGCGCCGATGGCCTTTTGGTGGCGGGCTCCAATTCCGGCGGCCTGAAGCGCGGCCTGATGGATTCCGACGGCCGGTTTGAAGTGGCGACCTTCGCATGATGATTGCCGGATGGATCGTTCTGGGCCTTTCGGGCTTTGCTTTGGTGCTGGCGGCACAGATGCGGATGCTGATTTCCGTCTCCCTGCGCCGGGCGCTGGCGGACAAATTCGGCGGAGACCATCGCGACCCCGCCTACCGCGACGCGATTGCCTCCTCCGGCAAAACCGACACGCCGGGCGAGCACCTCGCCTGGCTGATGGAGACCTATCCTGCCCAGCTCGCGCAATTGCGCCTCGCCCGCCGGGTGACCTATACAGCGCCCATGGCCATTCTCCTGTCCCTTGCCTATCTGCGCTTGATTGTGGGGGCGTTCTGAGCCCATGCGCGGTTATTTTGCCATCGGGTCGGAGCGGATCTCCAAGGCTATGAACCTCGGTGCGTTGATGCGCACGGCAAACGCCTTCGGGGCGAGCTTTTTCTTCTCCATCGATGCCGAACACCGCCTGCGCGCTGCCTATGCCGCCGACACGTCGAAGACAGCGGGGCATATCCCCTACTATCAGTATGACACGATCGACGAGATGCAGCTGCCGCGTGGCTGCCAGCTGGTCGGGGTGGAGCTGACCGACGAGGCGGTGATGCTGCCGACCTTCCGCCACCCGGTGCAGGCGGCCTATATCCTGGGGCCCGAGCGCGGCAGCCTGTCGCCGGAGACGCTGGCGCGCTGCGACCATGTCGTGAAGATCCCGACCAAGTTCTGCATCAATCTCAGCCTCGCCGGGGCGCTGGTCATGTATGACCGCCACCTGGCCCTTGGCGCCTATGCCCCGCGGCCGATCATGCCGGGCGGTGTGCCGGGTGACGGCAAGCTGCCGGGCTGAGCCGGTTTCCTGAAATTTCCTGAACTGCGCACAACCGCGGGGTTCATCCGCTGCTCAGACCGCCTGTGGCAGGGTGAAGAAACAGACATTCAGTTGCCGGAATCCGGTGTCATTCAATTTGCCGAAGTTTGGCCTTAACTCTATGACACCTACACTGGCGGCAGAAACCGATCCGGACGAGACGCTGTATAGAAGATGCATAAAGATATGACCCCTTCCTCCCGACTTTCCGGCCTCCGCCTTTCGGGGCTTCTGGCCGCCGCCCTTGTCCTGGCCGCCCCGCTGGCCAGCGCCGAGCCGACCGCGATCGGCCGATACAAGGACTGGTCTGTCTTCACCGACACGACCGGCGGCGAGACGATCTGCTATGCGGCAACGCCTGCCACCGACAAGGCGCCGAAAAATGCCGACCATGGCGATGTCTGGTTCTATGTCACGAGCTGGAAGTCCGGCCGGGCCCGCAACCAGCCGAGCCTGAAAGTCGGCTATAACCTCCGCGAAGACATGGCCCCGAAGGCGCAGGTCGGGCGCTCGTCCTGGACCCTGTTCGCTGTTGGCCGCGAAGCCTTTGCCGACGATTCCGACGATGCACGGGTCGTCACGGCACTGAAGAAAGGGTCTGAGCTACGTGTCCAGGCCGTCTCGGCCCGCAACACGCAGGTCGCCTATCACTTCTCGCTGAGCGGCTCTGCCGCCGCGATCGACAAGGCTGCCGCCACCTGCCGCTGACGCTTCAGTCCGGCAGGACGAATTTCTCCGGGTGCTTGCCTTCGGCATCGCGATAGTGAGAGACGATTTCAGCAAGGTCTGCAGCGATGTCCTCGCCGGGCGTCATCGGCCCTTCGAAGCGCATTTCCCGCGTCCCGAAATCCAGCACCGCGATCAGCATCGGCACATCGGCCGATTTGGCGATATGCCAGAAGCCGGTTTTCCAGTCTGCGTTCGCATCGCGGGTCCCTTCCGGTGAAACGGCAAGGTGTAGCGAGTCCGCCTGCGCAAATGCCTCCCGCATCAGGGACACCACATCGGCCGATTTCGACCGGTCGACCGGTACACATCCCGCCCGGCGCACCAGCCCGCCCAATGGCCCAGACACCAGCGATGCCTTGCCCATCCAGCTGAGCTTCTGCCGGTACCAGCCGGCAATGGCCAACATCAGCAGGCCGTCGAAATTCGACGTGTGAGGGGCCGCGATCACGACGGACTTCGGGACGTCCGGCCAGTCTGTCGCGACATGCCAGCCGGCCGCTTTCAGGAACAGCCAGGAAAAGCCCCGGACGCCTTCGGAAAAGACGCCCCGATATGGGCCGGGCTTGCCGAAGCTTCCTCGTGCACGCTGCATCGGCCCATCTTCTTTCATCGCGGCGTCCCCTTCCCTGCAGGACCATAGACTTTCCGGACACAGAAGTCGTGCAAATACCGGCCCGGCGCCAAAGAAGATGCCCAAAGAAAAAGGCCAGCCGGCGAACACCGGCTGGCCCTTGTTTTCCTACACCCTCTGACGGGTGAGGCAGCTTAGTAGCTGTCCTGCGTCACCGGGGTCAGGATGATTTCCACGCGGCGGTTGGCAGCGCGGCCGGCAGCGGTCGAATTGTCGGCGATCGGCTGGGTTTCGCCCATGCCGATGGCGCGCATGCGGACCGAGGCGACGCCCTGATTGACCAGATAGTTCTGGACCGAGACGGCACGGCGCTGCGACAGCTGCATGTTGTAGTCATCCGGGCCATCGGACGAGGCGTGGCCGATAACGTCCACGGCGGTCGACGGATAGTCGACCAGCGTCGTGGCGACATCGTTCAGCGTGGCATAGAAGCCGGGTTTGATGGCCGAGCTGTCGACATCGAAAGTGATGTTGGACGGCATGGTCAGCGCGATCTGGTCGCCCTGGCGCTCGACACCGATACCGGTGCCGGCAGTCTGTTCGCGCAGGGCTCGTTCCTGCTTGTCCATATAGTCACCGACGGCAGCACCGGCGATGGCGCCCACTGCTGCACCAATTGCAGCATTGCGGCCGTCATCCCCGCCCGCGAGCGTACCGGCTCCGGCTCCGAGAATTGCACCGGCGGCAGCACCGGTCCAGACGTTACGGCTGGGGCCTTCCGCGCAGGCGGTAAGCATTGAGACAGCACAGACGGCAATGGCGAGACGTTTCATAATTATCAGCTCCATATCTGGATCAGCCCACTTATCGGGACGCGTAACAACGCGCCGCGGAGACATATGTTCCACTCATGGCTTTTTGAGGGCGGGCGCATGAACCCCTTATGAACCATAAGTGTTCTGGTGGTTTCCGCCTGTCACCCAACCGTGATATAGGCGCCGCGACATGAAGATCGAACTGGACCTCTCCCGCCGCCCGGACGCGGCCCCTGCTGCTCTGCCATCCCTGGCAGGGCTGAGCCTGTCTGCGCTGAAAGCAGAGATGGAGGCGATGGGCGTCGATCCGAAGAAATCCGGCATGCGCGCCAAGCAGCTGCGCCGCTGGATCCATCATTTCGGCACGCAGGACTTTGCCGACATGACCGATGTTGCCAAGGAACTGCGGGCGCAGCTGGCCGAACGCTACATCCTCACCCGCCCGGACATTGCCGACCATCAGGTCAGCCGCGACGGAACGCAGAAATGGCTGACCCGGTTCGGCCCCGGCATTGAAGGCGAAAGCGTCTTCATCCCGGATGTCGGCAAGGCGGGCGCGCTGTGCGTCTCCAGCCAGGTCGGCTGCACGCTGAACTGCACCTTCTGCCACACCGGCACGCAGAAACTTGTCCGCAACCTGACGGCACAGGAAATCGTCGCGCAGGTGCTGATTGCGCGGGACGAACTGGGCGAATGGCCGACCTCGACCGAGAACCGCCGCCTGACCAATATCGTCTTCATGGGCATGGGCGAGCCGCTCTACAATCTGGATAATGTGGCCGAAGCCATCGACACGATCTCTGACGGCGACGGCATCGCCATCGGCCGCCGCCGCATCACGGTCTCGACCGCCGGCGTCGCGCCCAAGATCCCGGAACTCGGCCACCGCACCAATGCGGCGCTCGCCATCTCGCTGCACGCCACCAATGACGATCTGCGCAACGAAATCGTGCCGATCAACCGCAAATACGACCTGCAGACCCTGTTCGACGCGATCCGCGCCTATCCGGACCTCAGCAATTCGAAACGCGTGACGTTTGAGTATGTGATGCTGAAAGGCGTTAACGATACGCTGGCCGAAGCGCGCGACCTTGTCCGCCTGCTGAAGGGTGTTCCGGCGAAGATCAACCTCATCCCGTTCAATCCCTGGCCGGGCAGCCCCTATGAGTGCTCCGACTGGGAGACGATCGAAGAATTCGCCGAAGTGCTGAACCGGGCGGGCTATGCCAGCCCCATCCGCACGCCGCGCGGCCGCGATATCTTCGCCGCCTGCGGCCAGCTGCGCTCGGAAAGCGTCAAGAAGTCTGCCGCCGAAAAACGCCGCGAAGCGCTTGCCGCTGAAGCGGATGGCGCAGCCGACTGATCAGCCCGCCGGGCGCGCAGCTGCCGCCTTCTGCACCAGCGCCAGGAACGCTTCATGCTCCGGCAATTCGCTCCGGCTTTTCGCGACCATGCCGCTGAGGTCCGGCGGCATCGGCGCAGTGCCCGCAGGCCCTTCGACATATTTCATGCCGTGCAGGATGAACTCGTAGCTATCCTGCGCGAAGAGCCTGTCCGCCCCCGGAAAATCGAACTGGGTCGGTGAACGCCGCTTCCACAGTTCCAACCGGTCGCGCAGATCGTCGAGGATCGCCTCGTCCGCTGTCGCCGCCTGCCAGAATGGCGTGTCGCGGCGTTTCGACGTCACATAGTGCAAATTGATGAAGCCGAGGATTTCCTGGAAGAGTTCATTGCTGATCCGGTTGTAATAACGCACCGTCGCCTCCGGCGCGGCAGCATAGTCTTCCAGCATGCTGGCAATGGCGAGGGCGGCAAATTCGATGAAGTAGAGGCCGGAGGATTCCAGCGGCTCGAGGAAGCCATCGCTGAGCCCCACGGCCACGCAATTGCCCTTCCAGCTCGTCTCGCGTTTGCCGCTGGTGAATTTGATATGCCGCGCCTCCAGCCCATCGCTGTGCGGGCCTTCAAATCCGCGCAGCGCCGTTTCAGCTGCATCATCGCTGAGGAACTGGCTGGAATAGACATAGCCGATGCCGCGGCGGGTCTGCAGGTTGATGTCCCATTGCCAGCCCGCCTCGCGGGCCGTGGCGAGCGTATAGGTCAGGATCCGCTCGGGCTTGTAGACCTCATACGGCACACGCATCGTGACGGCGCGGTCGCACAGAAGATACTTGGCATAGGATTTCATCGGCACGTCCAGCGCCTTGCCCAGAAGGGCGGAGCGGAAGCCGGTACAGTCGACATAGAGATCTGCCGTCAGCGTCTCGCCCTGATCTGTCTCCACCGAGGAGATCAGCCCTTCAGGGGACACTTTGACATCGGTGATATTGGCAAGCTTGTGCCGGATGCCGCGCGCCTGTCCGAATTCAGACAAACGTTTCGCCAGCTTGATCGCATCAAGGTGGTAGGCATACGGAAAATTGCCGCGATATTGCGGCGCGTGCGGGGATTTCGGGGCGATGTTGAAGTCTGCCAGCTGGGTGAGCGCTGAAAAGGCCCGGTCAAACGCCTGTCCGTTCTGTACCGTCCAGCCCCTGACCGCCGCATCCGTGTGCGGGCGCTGGCGCCGGTCGAACGGATGGTCGTAACTCTCCCCCGGATTCCAGTCCCGAAACCGGATCAGCGTCTTGAAGGTTGCCTCTGCCGAAATCAGCAGGTCCTGCTCCGGCAGGCCAATATCGCTGAGCGTTCGCCGGATGGTCGGCACCGTCGCCTCCCCCACGCCGATGGTGGGAATGTCGGGAGATTCGACCAGCGTGACCGTCGTCGGCCGGCCGGCGCGGCGAATATGCGCGTTGAGAAGATTGGCCGTGATCCAGCCGGCACTGCCGCCGCCCACGACCAGGATTGACTGAACCATGCCCGCCCTCTGATCCGGAGTTCCTGTTCTCAGTCTTCACAGGATCAGCGGGCGGGTCAATTGCAAGGCTCAGCCGGTGGGGCTCAGTCCTTCAGGCCGGCGATTTTTTCCTGCGCCTCAGTCAGGATGTCGGCGACGGCCTTGCGGCGGTCCAGATTGTCCGGCTGACCGCGGACAGCTTCCTGCACCGCATGGCGCAGGCGCCACATGGCCCCGCGGACATCCTGCGGGTCTTCGGGCCGGTCGCTGTCCAGGAGGTCGGCCAGCCTCTGCTCGATGCGCGCCAGCGTTTCCGCTTCGGCCTCGAGCTCTGCTTTGCCTTCACCGCTCAGCTTGAACGACCGGCGCGCCCCGTCCGCCTCTGCCTCAACCCAACCAAGGTCCAGCAGCGCTTCCAGCGCCGGATAGATCACGCCCGGGCTGGGCACATAGGCGCCGCCGGTGCGGGCCTCGATCTCGCGGATGAGCTCATAGCCGTGGCGCGGTTCTTCCGAGATCAGCTTCAGGATCAGAAGGCGCAGATCGCCATGATCCAGCGGGCGGCGGCGGCCATAGCCCCGTCCCCTGCCGTCTCCTCGTCCCTGTCCTCTGCCCTGGCCTCTTCCGGGGCCACCGCCCTGACCGCGGCCACGTCCGCCTCTTCCCTGGCGCATACCTCTGCCTTCCCAGTCCATGCAGTCACCAATGCAGACTTCGCCCTGATCGGCGAAGAAATGCCTGCCGGCACCGCGTTCTGAATGTCTGTTTCGATATCTCATTTTCTGTCCTTTCGATATATCTGAATTCCATATAGTTTAGATATATCGAAATAGCAAGTTTTAGATATATCGAATTATATCGGACGGACTGATAACCCCTCTGGAAGGCAGGCTGGCGCCCAGCTAGGCTGCGGCCATGCGCGCCTGGCTACCCCTGCTTGTTCTCTTCTTGCTTCCCGGTTGCCGGGAGGAGACGGCGCAGGCTTGCGAGGCGATCCGGTTTGAGGACCAGCCCTTCGCGGTCTGCCGGTTCGCGGCGGACGATCCGGGACTTGCCCTGTTCCGCACGCATCCCGACGGCGCGCCTTTTGCCGATTTCAGCCGGCTGGCCGAAACGGTTGCGGCCGATGGCGGCGAGCTGGTCTTTGCCATGAATGCGGGCATGTATCATGACGATCGCCGGCCGGTCGGGCTCTATATCGAAAATGGCGACCAACAGGCTGGCCTGGTGACGCGCGCCGGGCCCGGCAATTTCGGCATGTTGCCGAACGGCGTGTTCTGGGTGGACGGTGACGGCGCCGCCCATGTCACCGAGACGCTGGCCTATGAGACCCTGGCGCCAGACGCGCGCTACGCCACCCAGTCCGGCCCGATGCTGGTGGTCGACGGCGCGCTTCACCCGGCGTTCAATCCGGACGGCACCAGCCGCAAACGCCGCAACGGCGTCGGTGTCAGCGCAGATGGTGACACGCTCTGGTTCGCGATCAGCGACGGGCCGGTAAACTTCGACACGTTCGCCCGCCTCTTCCGCGACCAGCTCGGCGCCGCAGACGCGCTCTATCTCGACGGGACCGTTTCGCGCCTCTATGCGCCCGCCCTGAACCGCGACGATGGCGGCACGGATATGGGCCCGATCGTCGCAATTGTACGCACGCCTGCACGCGAGGCACGCTGATCCGGAAAAACCCCGCGGCGTGCTGCGCCGCAGCGTCTTTGTGCGGTTGTGCCCACTCGCCTTTGGGGATAGGAACTCGCCTCTTTCTAACCGGAGACAGACCATGCCCGGACCGGCGCTGACCCTCTATGGACTGAAAAACTGCGACACCTGCCGGAAAGCGAAACGCGAACTTGAAGCGTCCGGCACACCAGTGAAATTTGTCGACATTCGCGACGAAGCCGACCTTCCGGCAAAGCTGCCTGTCTGGCTGAAGGCGGCGCCGGACAAGCTGGTGAACAAGAGCTCTGCCACGTGGCGCAAGCTGACCAATGCCGAAAAGGCAAAGGCCGGCACCCATGGCGAAAAGGCCCTGCTGGCGAAGCATCCGACCCTGATCAAACGCCCGGTTATCGAAGCCGGCAGCGATGTCCATGTCGGCTGGGGCAAGGACGTGCAAAGCGCCCTGATCGGCTGACCGACATGAACACAAATGTCCGCCAGGCCGATTATGCCGATCCTTCAGATGCCGCCGCGCTGACCGGCCTGCTGGACGTCTATGCGCGCGACCCGATGGGCGGGGGCAAGCCGCTGAGCGCGCACACGCAGGAACACCTTGCCGCAGAACTGGCGGCGCGGCCCTATGCCGTGTCCTTCCTCGCCTTCGCGGACGGCGTGCCGGCGGGCGTGCTGAACGCGTTCGAAGGCTTCTCCACCTTTGCCTGCAAGCCGCTGCTGAACGTGCATGACATTGCCGTCCATCCGGACCATCGCGGCAAGGGCATCGGGAAGCTTCTGCTGGACGCAGCCGAAGCCGAAGCGCGCCGCCGCGGCTGTTGCAAGCTCACGCTCGAAGTCCTGTCCGGCAACACCCGCGCCCGGGGCGTCTACGAAGCTGCCGGCTACCGCGCCTATGAGCTGGACCCGGAAAAGGGCCAGGCGCTGTTCTTCGAAAAATCACTCTGATTTTTTCAGTATACAAATCGAATGTAGCGTAACCCTGGAGGCCGGTTCGAATCGGCGTGTCCAATCACATTTATTGTGATCCCGGAAATATTTCCCCTCCCCTTCCGAACACAAGGAAGCGACCTATCTACCTGCGACGGGACGACCCCGCGGACGAGGAGAGAGACCATGAAAACTTCAGGCAACACCATTCTGATGACAGGCGGCGGTTCAGGCATTGGCCGGGCGCTGGCCCGGGAATTCCACGCCCTCGGCAACACGGTGATCGTCGCGGGGCGTACCGCCAGCAGCCTTGAAGAAACGATCGAAGGCCGGGACGGCATGCATGCCCGCACGCTCGATGTCAGTGACGCGGCAGACATTGCCCGTTTCGCCAAAGCCCTGATTGCGGACTTTCCGGCCCTGAACGTGCTGTTCAACAATGCCGGCATCATGGTGAAAGAAGACCTGCTGGCGGATCCGGTGGACCTGACTGTCACCGAGGCGACCGTCACGACCAACATTCTCGGCCCGATCCGGCTGACCGCGGCCCTCCTACCCCATCTGCGTGCGCAGCCTGTGGCGCGTGTGGTCAATGTCACCTCCGGCCTCGCCTATGTGCCGCTCGCCCACGCCCCCGCCTATAGCGCTTCCAAGGCCGCGCTGCATTCCTGGACGCAATCGCTGCGCTACCAGCTGAGTGACACCAACGTAGAAGTCATCGAACTGGCCCCGCCGGGCGTGCGGACAAGCATCACCCCGGGCCAGGAAACACGCGAAAGCTATATGCCGCTGGAAGACTTCACCGCCGAGACGATGGAGAGCTTCGGCATTGAAGACACGCCCGCCGAGGTCTGCGTCCAGCGCGCAAAAATGCTGCGCGCCGCCGAAGCCAGCGGCAATTTCGACCAGATCTTCAAGGGCCTGAACGACGGCTACGAAGGCTGACTTTCCGGCGCCCCCTTCCCCGGCTAGAGTGCGGGTTGAAGGGGGCGTCATGAAACTCAAAGCCTACAACAAATTCTGCGGTGGTCTTCCGCACACGACAAGTGTCGTCCAGTGGGGCGAGGCGACGGTGTGGAAGATCGGTGGCAAGGTGTTCGCCATCGGCCGCGAGGAAGACGGCGACATGGTCTGCTCGTTCAAGGTGTCGGAGATGAGCTTCGACATATTGAAGGAACAGCCCGGCTGCCGGGGCGCGCCGCACCTTGCCTCACGCGGGATGAAATGGATCCAGCGATACTCGCCCGAAACGCTCTCCGACGATGATCTGAAAGCTTATCTCGAAGGCTCCTACCAATTGGTCGCGGCGGGCCTGACGAAAAAGCTGCAGCGCGAACTCGGCTTCCTGAAAGACGGAAAATAGGCCTCAGCGCCGGCGGCGCGGATTCTGGTAAAGATCCGACTCCTGATGGTCCAGTTCGCGCACGGCCCGGCCGCGGCTGACCATTTCCACTTCGTGAGAGACATGCCGGCGCACGGCCCCGTTGAAGCGTAGCATGGTGCAGAACATCTGCAGCACCGATTCCAGCGCGGCATAGGAATGCGCCGCATCGAGCTTCACCTTCCAGCTGCCGCCGAGATTGATGATGCGGTGATCCAGCGATCCGATCTTGCGGTTCTTGTCGTCATAGAGCGTATAGTCCGCACCGATACCGATCACATTGCGGCGCAACCGGTAGAAACGCGGGCCGCGGGAGGTTTCGATGAAGAAGGAAAACTTCTCCGGGAAGAAGGGCCATTTCTGCGCCGAGCGCTCCAGCTGGATCAGCTGTTTCGAACGGGAGAGGTTCATCGAGAAGGCCGTGACCGGCACGCCCCGCGCCCCGATGGACAGCTGCAGCGAACGGCCCATCATCAGTTCCATCGTGCCGCGCCAGCGCATGTTCTCCGAGAACAGCTTGATCACCAGCCGGCGCTTCATGTCCTTGCCGTCCTTCCACAATTCCTTGCGGTAGGCGACGATGCCGGAGCGTTTCCCATCCTCACGGATCTGGCCGATAATCTCCATGTCCTTGGTGAACTGGTCAGACTCCGCCTCATGTTGCGTGTGCTTCATGATGCCGATTTCGGTGAGGTTCAGGTCTGTCAGCCACAGGTCGACCTTGAAGCGCTGCCATTTGGTCGGCTTCGTATCGGTCTGCGGGGCGGCGGCAAGCGCTGCGTCAAAGGCCATGGGCGGATCTCCCGTCCGTGTGTTCAGTCTCTGCCACCAGACTTGAACCAATCGTGTCGACAGAAGGTTAATGGAACTGCGCTGGCTGTTAATCACGCCGCCGGTGCGCATGCCGCCCCATCCATGCCACAAAGTCCCGGAAATTTTGGGGACACCATTTCGGGGACACCATGAAGACAAGACTGATCCGCCCATTCGCGCCCCTCGCCCTCGCGGCCCTTACAACCGCCATGCCTGCACCCGCCCTTGCCGAAACGGTCCCCGCCTGCCCGGCCGATGCCGAACAGACGCTCTACGATATGGAAATGGCCATCCGTCAGGGCGCGCAAACGGATCCGGCGGCAATCCGGGACCTGGCAGACTGGGCCATCGAGACCTGCCCGGACCGGCCGGACGCCCAGGCCATCGCCTCCACCCTGTCCAGCGCTGCCATGGGGTCCGCCACGGATATCGACACGCTGGAGCGGGACATCACGCGGGCGCTGACAGCGATCACGCAGAATGATCATGCCTGGAACACGAAACAGAAGCCGAGCGTGCTGAAACAGCCAGACGGCACCGAGAAGAACTATTTCGGCTACAACGCCGCCACCACATCGCTGCTCAAATATGCCCTGCCCTATATGATCCGGCTGGCCGAAGCGGGCCGCATCCATCCGGCGATTTCAGGCGCGGCCTATGAGGCCTGCCCCTATGCCGACCATGCAAACTTTCGCCTGCAGGAAGAGGCAAACCTGTGGGACCGCACGATCAGGACGAAATATGACCACCCGGGCTTCGGCTGGGCGGAGAACCGCCTCCAGTCGCTCTACGCCGCCTGCCCCGCCCACAGACTGGAACTCGATTTCTACCTCGCCCGCCTCTACGGGCAGGAAGTCGAACGCCTCACTCGCTGGGAGCATGTCTATCTGGAGAACATCAATTTCGGGAATGGCGGCTGGATCTGGACCAATCCGGCCCTGCCGCAAAAAACCTATGACGATGACTCGCAAATGGAGGCGAAGAAGGCCGAACTGGACGCCATCGCCCGCCCGCTGGCCGAAAAAGCCCGGCCCCATATCGACGTGTTGATGCACACGCCGAACGACCAGATCCGCATCTACAATGACCAGCTGGACAAGGTGGCGGACTGGGACAAGGCGATCAAAAAGCTCGATTCCGAAGCGTTAGAATAGAGGCTTCTGCCTGCGCGTTTTCGCACGGTGGACCTGCCGTGTCCTGCCCCCTATCGCGGGGCGGGACTCATGCCGGCACCGATGCGGAAGGACCTTTCATTGACACATCCCGAGACGATCGAAATCGCGGCCCGCTACAATGGTCCGCCGGGCTCGGCCAATGGCGGCTATGCGGCAGGCGTCTTCGCCGCGCTGGTGGACGGGCCGGCCGAAGTGAACCTCCGCGCGCCGCCGCCACTGGACAAGCCGGTCCGGGTTGTTTCCGGCGCGCAGGGCTTTGAGTTCTTCGACGGCGACACGCTGGTAGCCACGTCTGCCCTGTCCGGCTTCTTGCCGCCGCCGCCGGACGCCCCGACGCCGGACCAGGCCCTCAATGGCCGCAGCCACTTTCCGCCGGAAGAGGATCTCGCCTTCCCCAGCTGTTTTGTCTGCGGCCCGCACCGCAAGGTCGGTGACGGCCTGCGCCTGTTTACCGGCCCGGCCGACGGCTTTGACGGCGTGGCCGATGTCTGGGTGCCCGCACCGGAATTTACCGGAGGTGACAGCCTTGTGCGCCCGGAAATCCTGTGGGCCGCGCTCGACTGCCCCGGCGCCTTCGCGGTGGGCTTCGACGGCAATCCGATGGTGCTTGCCCGCATTGTCGGTAATCTCCATGCCCTGCCGAAAGCCGGAGAGGCGCTGGTGGTGGCCGGCTGGCCCCTCTTCCATGACGGGCGCAAACACGGCGCCGGCACGGCCATCTACACAGAAGACGGTCAGCTGATCGCCCAGTCCGAACAGCTCTGGATCGAGCTGAAAAAGGCCTGAGCCTACGCCCTTCCGCGCGCCCCTTTGCAGGGCGCCCCAAACCCGCTAGTCTGCCATGCATCCGAGGGGTGTCCTGACCGGAATGAGCCGGCAGGGCTGAGACTTTACCCTTTGAACCTGATCCGGGGAATGCCGCGCACGCGCGGCGTGGCCGGCGCGAGGGACGGAGCGGACACCATGCAGCCGGTTGGCGACATCACCATTGCTTCTGCCTTTAATGGCCCGCCCGCTTCGGGCAATGGCGGCTATTCGGCCGGCGTGCTGTCGCGCCTGTTCGAGACGCCCCATACCGTGCGCATCTCCGCCCCGATCCCGCTGGACACACCGCTGGCCGTGACCCGGCAGGACGGCAAGCTGGTCGCCGCCTCCGGCGACACACCTATCCTTACCGCGCGCCCCGGCGGCGTGACGCTGACACCGCCGGCAGCGCCGTCCATGGAGGCCGCGCAGGAAGCCGGGAAAAACCCGACCTATTTCGGCGCAGGCGGCGTCTCTACCTGCTTCGTCTGTGGACGGAACCGGAAGGACGGCGACGGCCTGCACATCCAATGCGGACGGCTGGGCGACAGACTGGAAGCGGCGGCCCTCTGGACACCGCATACCAATTTCGATGACGGGCATGGCCATCTCCGCCCGGAATATGTCTGGGCCGCGCTGGATTGCCCCGGCGGCTTTGCCCTGCCTGAGATCGAAACGACCTATCTGCTGGGCGAGATGACGGCGGCCATCCACCAGCCCGTGCCGATCGGCCAGCCGGTGATCGTCCATGCCTGGCATGAGTGGAGCAAAGGGCGGAAGCATTTTGCCGGAACTGCCCTGCATGCCGCAGACGGCACATTGCTGGCGCAGGCCGACACGCTGTGGATCGAGCTGACGCCGGAACAGGCCGGGAGTATGGCGCCATGAACACGGCCAACCTCCAGGTGCCCGCACCCAGCGGCGATGTCGGCAAGGTGTTCGCCACCTATCCCGCCCCCGCGCGCAAGCTGCTGCTCGCGATCCGCGCCATGCTTTATGAGACGGCTGAGAGCCTGCCGGAGGCGGGCCGCATCACCGAAACCCTGAAATGGGGCGAACCCGCCTACCTCACGGAGCGCCCGAAAAGCGGCACGACGATCCGCCTCGCCTGGTCGCCCAAACGGCCGGACACGGCAGGCATTTTCGTCAATTGCCAGACCACGCTCCTGGACGATTGGCGCAGCCTTTACGGCGAGACGCTGGACCTTGTCGGCAATCGCCAGATCCGCCTGCCCCTCGACAGCCCCCTTCCCGCAGACCCCATCCGCCATTGCCTCGCCATGGCGCTGACCTATCACCAGAGAAAGCCTGCACAATGAACAAGCCTTCCGACCAATCCGAATTCTCCACCCCGCAGGTCACCACCGGGCCGCTGCCCGCCAGCCGCAAGGTCTACACACATCCCCTGCCGGACCTCGCCGTACCGCACCGCGAGATCGACCTGCACCCCTCCGCCAATGAGCCGCCGGTGCCGGTCTATGACACGTCCGGTCCGTACACAGACCCGTCGGTCACCATCGACGTGGAAAAAGGCCTCGCCCGCACGCGGCGCGACTGGGTGCTGGAACGCGGCCATGTCGAGGAATATGACGGCCGCGACGTGAAGCCGGAAGACAATGGCGGCGCATCCGGCAAACACCTCGCCCGCGAATTCCCGGTGAAGCACCGCCCCCTGCGCGGCACGGGCACCGGCCCGGTCACCCAGTATGAATATGCCAAGGCCGGCATCGTCACCAAAGAGATGATCTATGTCGCCACGCGCGAAAACCTTGGCCGCCGCGCGGCTGTCGAAGGCGCCGCAGAGCGGATCGAACAGGGCGAAAGCTTTGGCGCGCACATTCCGGAATACATCACGCCGGAATTCGTGCGGGACGAGATCGCCGCCGGCCGCGCCATTATTCCGGCCAACATCAACCATGCCGAGCTGGAACCGCAGATCATCGGCCGGAACTTCCTTGTGAAGATCAATGCCAATATCGGCAATTCCGCCGTCACCTCCTCTGTTGAGGAAGAGATCGACAAGATGGTGTGGGCCACCCGCTGGGGCGCTGACAATGTGATGGACCTCTCTACCGGCCGCAACATCCACAACACGCGCGAATGGATCATCCGCAACAGCCCGGTTCCGATCGGCACGGTGCCGATCTATCAGGCGCTGGAGAAAGTGAATGGCGTCGCCGAAGACCTGAACTGGGAAGTCTTCCGCGATACGCTGATCGAACAGGCCGAACAGGGCGTCGACTATTTCACCATCCATGCCGGCGTGCGCCTCGCCTATATCCACCTGACGGCAGACCGCGTCTGCGGCATTGTCA
>MDTG01417472.1_pt1 | contig 18863 bp, 21 predicted proteins | sample 811421 | NCBI WGS metagenome assembly MDTG01 (sample SAMN05326645, study PRJNA326480) | marine metagenome | isolation source: seawater | place: Pacific Ocean: South East | collected 2011
TGAGCTATGTGTACACAGAGGCTCAGCTCCTACAAAAAATGACAGACTGGTTTTAAGATATTTGTATAGAAGAAAAAAATAATTTTTAAACTGAAATTACTTGTTAAACCAAGGTTGATTATCTACTATTAATCGTACGAAATTTTCATCTGACACCATAGATAATTGATAAAGAACATCACCCGATATTTTTCCGCCTATTCTTAATATAAGTATTTTAGATTTTCCAATAAATTTATGCTTTATATTAGGCTTCATATAAATCGAGTCGCCTGGAGAAAAGCTTTCTAATATCTTATTATCAATCTTAATTTTTGTCTCAGTATCACCAATATTATATAGGTATTGATGTCTTGGAATTTCTAAATTCTCTTCAATTTCCTCATCTTTTAAAACGATTAACTCTAAAGATTTTGAGTTTGGCAATTGATTTACACTAGCTAGTTCTGTTATTGAATAAAATTGAGATCTATTTGAGGGATAGAACCATTTTTTATTGCTATTGTATTTTTTTATTTTTACATTAAATTTTTTAATTGGTGGCAGCAAATCTCTTAGATTAATATCTAATGTATCTGAAATTTTTTTTAATAATTTAAAGTCTGGTATTTTTTGGCTTTCCAATAAATCATCTAAATTTAATCCTGAAAATTCTTGAAATGCTTCTTTTGTAAATGAAGATGCCTTAAAATACATTATTAAATTATCTTTAAATGCTTTAATTTCATCATCTGAATTTATTTTTAATTTTGGTGAGAGTTTTTCACCTATAGCAACAATTTCATTAATATTTTCACTATCTACTTTATCTGAATAAGTTAAAGCTAAAATATGACCTAAAATATTTTCATCATTTTTTCTAGTCGTAAAAGTATGTGGCATGTAAGGCCCAATATACATAGAGTCACCCGTATTCATTTTGGCAATTTTTTTTATTCCGTTTTCGATATAGTAAAAATTTACTGGACCAATAAAATAAGTAAATTGATGTAAAAAATGGCCATTGTTAAAAATTACATTAGGGTTATCCGGATTATCATCGTTTACCACGGATAATTGTTGTATCCACTCAGGTCTAAAAGAAGATATTTTACTCATAACTGTGTCTTTATATAGATAGTATGGTTTTCCATTACGAAACATTTTTCTTTCTGAGGAGTTTGATTCTGAAAACTTAAAAATCTTGTAATCATTTTTTGTATCATCTGACACATAAAAAAAATCACTGTAGTTTACCGGCCAAACAGAAACTGCTTTTTTTATTAATTCAAAACTTATTTGTTCTTTGCCTTGTAAAATATTTTCAACTAAATTTACTGCAACATCTAGTTCTTTAGCAGCATCTTCCGGGCGTCTTTTAAGATCATTCAAGATCTTTCGAAATTTTAGACTAGATAAATTTTTCATTAGTATAATTTTTTCAGTTTGTAATAACTAAATGTTATAATAGTATACGGCCATAGATCAATGAAGAAAAAAAAAACAATAAATAATGTTCATAGGCCATATGTTTTTGTTCCTATGAGCGCTGACATATTACATCATGGACATATCAATATTCTTAAAAAATCAAAAAAATTAGGAAATGTTATTGTAGGACTTATGACTGATAAAGGAATATCTAGCTATAAGGGCAAAAAACCTTTTATAAAATATATTAATAGAAAAAAAATTCTTTTAGAAATTAAATCTATAGATAAAATAATTCCTATAAATGGTTTACTTTATGAACAAATAGCAAAAAAATATATGTTTGATTTTTTGTACATGGTGATGATTGGAAAGCAGGGCCCCAATCAAAACAAAGAAAAAGACTACAAAAAGTTATGAAGAATTGGGGAGGTAAAGTCATAGAATATCGATATACTCCTAGAATTTCCTCAACTAAAATTAAAAAAAAGATTTATTTTAGAAATTAATTTTTAAAAAGCCCACAGAAATTGTATATTTTATAAATGTTTAAAAATACAAAATATATAAATCCCAACAAATATCTTATAAAAAAAAATTTTTTTATAAGAGACTTCCAAAGTTTATATAAGTCTATTAAAGATCCATGGAATCAGAATAAAAACTTCGAGAATGAAGAAAGTGTTATAATTTTAAAAGCTTTAATTTCAAAATTATCAAATAATAAAAAAAAGATAAATTTGCTTGATGTTGGCGCTGGCAGCGGGGCATTAAAAAAAATTTTGAAAAAAAATATTTCTTATGTGGGCACTGATATTCATAAAAAAAAATTTAAAAATGTTATTTACGATGATATTTCTATTTATAAAAAAAAATTTAAAAAAAATTTTGAAATTATCGTATGTTTAAAAACAGTTTATTATATTGGAGATAAAATAAAAAAAGTATTAAGTAATTTTAAAAAATATTTAAAGAAAAATGGAATATTAATTATCTCATATAACCTTAAAAAAAAAAGTTTTTCCAATAAATATTTAACAGATATTAAACTTAGAAAAATGTTAAAAAAAAAATTTATTGAAATTTTCACCATTGAAATAAACAGAGAACTTTACGAGTCAAATAACAAAAATGAGAAAACTACTTTATTAATATTTAAAAAAAAATGAATAGATTAGAAAATTTGCCAGTAGTCGTAATAGGCACATTTGGTCATTGTGCTTCAGATTGGTTAGGTAATTTGTTGGACTCACATAAGCAAGTCTTAATAACACCAGGATTAGCTTACTTTAGAACTTTAAATTTATTAAAAAAAAAAAAAATTAATTTTGAAACTTTCAATAATACTAAAATTATTAGTATGATTTTAAAAAATATTTTAATTAAAAGTCCCTGGGAAAGTTATAATTTTTTTTTAACGTCAAAAAAAAAAAAAAAATTTAAAGAATATCTAAAATTTTATTTAAAAAAGTCGAAAGAAAAAAATGTAGAAAAAAAAATTTTTTTAGCAATCAACTTTGCTTATGCTAAAAGTAACAAAATTGATTTAAATAAGATTAAGGTAATCATTACACACGAGCACACCCCTTGGAATTGCAAATATTACACTCAATACTTTGATACTAAGTTTTTATTCATAGTAAGAGATCCAAGAGCAACTTTTGCAGGTTCTTTCAAAACATTTGATAAGTATCCAACATTTGCTGAAAGCTACAAAATGGATATAGTTTTATCTTTTTGGATAGCAGCCTTTAATTTTGTCTTAAATTATAATCCAAAAAAAACATATGTAATTAAAAATGAAAAGATTAACCGAAATTTAAAACCAGAATTAATTAAATTAAGCAAATGGCTTGGGATAAAATTTAGCCCCTCTCTTTTAAAGCCAACTCATCTAGGCAAAAAGTGGTATGGTGATTCATCTTATTTAGCAAAATTTGAGTTAAAAAAATCTTTACCTAAAAACTATTATAAGGAATCAAATGTAAAAAAACGATGGAAAAGATATTTAGACAAAAGAACTATTTTGACAATAGAAGTAGTTTTGAAAAATATTATGAAAAAATACAATTACCAGCCTGAAAATGATTTAAATTTACGAAATACATTTAAAGGATACTTTAATTTATTTTTTAGCTACAACAACTCGTCTTCATTTTTGAGAGAGTTTATTGGAAAAATAAAAAACAGTATTAGGCGAATTTTCATACTTTTAAATCATGATATTGCTAGGAAATTATTTGATATAAACTAAAGTTTGATAATCAGAGCAATACATTTCCACTTGTATTATTGTTTAAAATATGAACATATCTGTTCAATACATGAACAAAAACTTTTTATCACAGGATCTTTTTAATATCCTAAGAAAGATAAATAGAGACAATCAATCTCAAAGAAAATTAGCTAGCGAATTAGGATTTAGCTTAGGAAAACTAAATTATTGCTTAAGACAGTTAAGATTAAAAGGCTTGGTAAAATTAGATAACTTTTCTAAAAACCCAAACAAACTTAGTTATGCATACGTTTTAACACCAAAAGGAATAACTGAAAAAACAAAATTGACCTTATCTTTCATGAAAAGAAAAATTGAAGAGTATGAGGAATTGAGAAAAGAAATTGACGAGAAATAATTTATGTGGGCGGTAGTAAGAATAAATAATAATAAACATAAAATGTTAATTGAGAATTTAAACAAAAAATTAAATTCTGGAGCAATATTTTATTTTCCGAAAATTATAATTGAAAAAGTAAAATCAAATAAGAAAAAAAGTTTTCAATGTCCAGTGCTAGGAAGCTATATTTTTTGTTACCATAAAAAATTTGTAAATCCAAAATACATTGATCAGTTAAAATTTATCAGTGGACTTAAATATTTTTTAAAAGGATATAATAATTATCAAAAAGACATAAACAATTTCATAGAACATTGTAAAAATAATGAAAATAAAGAAGGTTATCTAAACTCAAATTTTTTCTTTGATAGTACTAGCGTAAGGGGTAAATTTTTAAACGGGCCCTTTTCCAATATGTTTTTTGATATTATAAAAAGAGAAAAACACAAATTAAAAATTTTTGTCGGAAATATTAATGTAAGTTTAGCTAAAAATAGCAAATATTCTTATTTACCTTCATAAAGAAAAAAAAATGTATATGGACGTCATAATTGAATTTTGTCAAAGTGCGGAGCTATGGTTAAATTAAAATTTATGAATATTAATAAAAAAAAATTTGTTAAAAACTTTGAGCAAAATGGATATGTTTTAGTTAAAGAATTTTATAGTAAAGAGTTTATTAAAAAAACAGTTAAAGACTTAAAAAATTTTCTAGAAAAAAATAAATTGAAGATAAAAGGAGTAAATTTAATACAAAAAAAATCTAAAATTAATTCAGCCCACAATCTACAAAAATGGAAATTACTTAAAAAAATACAAAGAGATGACAAGATAAGAAATATAGCTAAGATGCTTTTAAAAAGTAAAATTAAAAACTTTGGAGCAGAAGTTTTTGCTAAACCAGCAAAAATAGGACTTGAGTCACCAATACATCAAGATAATTTTTATTGGAATATTAAAAATGATAAAGGAATTACTTTTTGGATAGCTTTAAATAAATCTAATAAAAAAAATGGATCTGTTTTTTATTATGAAAAAAGTCACAAATTAGGTTTATTAAAGCATGTACCATCTTTTACGCCAGGGAGTTCACAAAAAATAGGCAATCTAAGTAAAATAAAAAAATTTAAAAAAGTTTACCCCAATCTAGAAGTTGGAGATATGTTAATTCACAGTTGTTTAATAGCTCATGGAAGTAAAAAAAACAAAAGCAAAAAGGATAGAATGGGACTAACGTTAAGATTTATTAGTTCAAATAGCAAGATTGATAAGAAAAAGAAGAAAATTTATGAAAAAAGCTTATTTAACCAAAGAAAAATACTGAATTAATGCCCGGATATGAATTGATCAACAATCAAGAGCTACGTCAATGCGAAGATATTTTAAAAAAAAGTAAAACTTTTTTTAGAATGGGTTTTGAAAAAACGCGAAAAGGAATTTTTAAAGTTTTAGAATTTGAAAAAAAATTTGGAAAACATTTTAACACTAAATATTGTTTGGGTGTTACCTCAGGAACAGCAGCTTTGAGAGTTGCATTAGCGTCATTAAATTTAAAGCCTGGTGATGAAATAATTACACAAGCGTTTACATTTGTTGCAACAGCAGAGGCAATAATCGAATCAAAATGTAAACCTATATGCGCAAACATTGATGAAACATTAAATCTTGACCCTAAAGATTTAATCAAAAAAATTAACAAAAAAACAAAAGCAGTAATTGTAGTCCACATGCTTGGAGTGCCCGCAAGAATGAAAGAAATCGTAAAAATATGTAAAAAAAATAAAATAATTCTCATCGAAGATACTGCTTGGGGATGTGGTGGAAAAATTAACAATAAATTCTTAGGTACTATCGGAGATATTGGTACTTATAGCTTTGACCATGCAAAAGCAATTACTACAGGAGAGGGTGGAATGGTAGTTTTTAAAGATAAAAAATATTTTTTAAAAGGTAAGGCCTGGCATGATCACGGTCATGAGAACAATCCTAAATTTCCAAGATGGGAAGATACTAGAAAAAGCAGTGGATTTAATTTCAGAATGAACGAATTTCAAGGAGCAATAGGATTAGCACAACTAAAAAAATTGAACTTAATTATTAAATCTCAAAGAAAAAATTATTATTTAATTTTAAATAAAATTAAAAATATTAAAGGTTTGAGAGAAAGACATGTGCCTAAAAACAGCTTTATATCTGCTGACGCATTGATCATCATAGTTAAAAATAAAAATCTTGCTAAAAGATGTAGAAAATTTTTATTGCAATCAAATATTTCCACTAAGATTTTACCTGAAGCATATAGCTGGCATTTTGCGGGAAGATGGTCTCATATGAAAGAATTTAATAACAAAAAAAACTTTAAAAACTCCCTAAAAATTTCAGAAAATATTTTAAGCAAGGCAGTTTCAATACCTATTTTTGTTAAAATGACCAATAAACAAATTTTAGCTATAAAAAATTCTCTATTCAAAGCATTAAAATAATTTTTTAAATGAAAAAAAAAAATACGGTATCTGTTTCTGTTATAATACCGGTTTATAATCAAGAGCTGTATATCAGCAGATGCTTAAGATCTTTATTAGACCAATCTATAGACCGAGAAAAATATGAAATAATAGTTATAAATGATGGAAGCAAAGACAGAACGCAAGAAATTCTTAAAACTTACAAAAATGAAATAGAATTAATTAATAATAAAAAAAATAAAGGGCTTCCTTATTCACTTAACAAAGGGATAAAAGCTTCAAAAGGAAGATTTATAGTAAGAGTAGATTCAGATGATTACGTAAATAAAGAATTTTTAAATTATCTTCAAATGCATTTACTTTACAATAATGAGATGGACGCAATATGTTGCGATTATTATCTTGTCGATGACCAAGAAAATATTTTAAAAAAAAAGAATTCTATGACAGATCCAATAGGATGCGCAATTATGTTTAGAACTGAGAATTTAATTAAAATTGGAATGTATGATAAAAGCTTTAATGTTCATGAAGATAAAGATCTTAGAATTAGATTTTTAAAACATTTTAATATTAATCGAATTTCTCTTCCTCTGTATAGGTATAGAAGGCACGCAAATAATATTACTAAAGATAGTGTAAAAATGATGAAGCACTACAAAAGACTATTAAAAAAATATAAAAAAATATAATGAAATTCAATTATAACAACATTCTAAAAAAAAAACATTCCATACATAATAGCGGAAATTGGCGTAAATCATGAATGTTCAATTAAAAAAGCTAAAAAATTAATTTTGCTTGCAAAAGAAGGTGGGGCCGATGCTGCAAAATTTCAAACATATAAAGCTTCAAAATTAGCCATGATAAAATCTAAAGCTTATTGGAATACAAAAAAAGAGAAAACCAAATCACAATACGAACTTTTTTCTAAATTTGATAAGTTAAATTATAAAGATTATATAAACTTAGCAAAATATTGCAAAAGTATAAAAATTGATTTCTTATCTACTCCTTTTGATCTTGATGCAGTTAAAGTACTAAGTCCATTAGTTCCTGCATTTAAAATTGCTTCTTCAGATATCACTAACTACCCTTTGATTAAAAAAATTTCTGATACAAAAAAACCTGTAATTGTATCTACGGGTGCGTCTACATTAGAGGAAATTAAACACACGATTAAAATATTGAGTAAAAAAACCAAAAAGATCATTATAATGCATTGTATACTTAATTATCCAACAAATGATAAAGACGCAAATTTAAAAATGATAAGTAGCTTAAAAAGGAATTTTAAAAATTACGTGATCGGTTACTCTGACCATACTTTACCAGATAAAAATATGCTAAATATAAGTACCGCATTTATCCTAGGCGCAAAAGTAATAGAAAAACATTTTACATTAGATAAAAAACAAAAAGGAAATGATCATTATCATGCAATGGACGTAAATGATTTGAGGACCCTCACTAATAATTTAAAAAGAACTGTTCAGATTTTAGGTTGTAGAGACAAAAAGGAGGTTTTAGAAAGTGAAAAAAAATCCAGAAAGTTTGCAAGGAGATGCATAGTAATTAAAAATGATGTAAAAAAAAATTCAATTCTTAAAGAGAAAGATATTATTGCACTTCGCCCAAATATAGGTATCTCCGCAATTCATTGGAGGTCAGTGATTGGTAAGAGAGTAAAAAGAAATTTGAAAGCTAATACAGTTTTAAAAATTAAAGATATTTCTTAGGTAAATTGATTCAAAACTAAATGAGCAAAACAGCAATCATCATACAGGCTAGAATGGGTTCATCCAGATATCCAGGAAAAATGTTAAAAAAGATATCAAATACATCCTTAATCGAATGGGTTGTTAAAAGAGTAAAGGATTCAAAAAAAATAAAAAAAATTATCTTAGCGACAACTTCTAATAAAGTTGATGATATACTTGTCAAAATTGCAAAAAAAAAATAAAATTTTAATTTACAGAGGAAAAAATAATAATGTTCTAAATAGGTTTTATGAGACAGCAAAAAAAAATAAAATAAACACCATAGTCAGAGTGTGCGCGGATAATCCTTTTGTCGACTCAAGAGAAATAGACTTATTATTTAGTATGTATAAAAAAAAAAATTATGACTATATTTGCAACCACCAAAATAAGCTTAATAGTAATTATGCAGATGGATTTGGGGCTGAAATTTTTTCTTTTTCAGTATTGGAAAAAATGCATACTTTAGCAAAAAATAAATCCCAAAGAGAGCATATAACCAAGTATATTTGGGATAATTTTAATAAATTTAAAATTCTATCAATCCGAGCACCTAAAAGTTTAGCGTATCCAAAATTAAAATTTGATATAAACACGAGAAAAGATTTAGGCTTAATAAACAAATTAGTAAAAAATAATAAAATAAATTTGAAATCAAGAGCAAATGATATAGTAATATCCAAACTATTGGAAAAAAATTAAGAATTTCAACACATTAGCATGAAAGTAAATATTAAATTCGAAGACCGAAATGATGATTGGGAAATTTGGAACAAAAATAGTTCAATAGAAAGATCAGCAAAAAGAGTAAAAAAAGAACTTCCTGAAATGGAAGCTTCCAAACAATTAGTAAATATTTTAAAAAAAAAATATAAAAAAGGAAATAAAGTTTTAGATTTTGGTTGTGCGGCGGGACATTTTTATCAAAGTTTACAAAGAATAGATAAAAATATGCAGTATTTCGGTTTCGATGCCACAAAAGATTATATAAAATTTGCAAAAAATTATTTTAAAAAAGAAAAAAATGTAAAATTTGATGTTCAAAATTTATACACAATGTCAAAAAAATATAAAAATAAATTTGATATTGTTTTCTGCTCAAATGTTTTACATCATATACCATCTATTGATTTACCTTTAAAAAATTTATTATTAGCTACAAAAAAATATTGCATTATAAGAACCCTTGTAAGTGATAACACCCACTTAAGTAGATTTTATTATGATGACGAAACAAACAAAAAAGGTGAATTAAACCATTTTCAATTTCAGAATACTTATAGCTATAATTTAATCAGAAAAAAAATTAAAAAAATTGGTAAATATAAAGTTAATTTTATTAATGATGTTTTTGATGGAAAAAAAATTAATAAAGAATATACAAAAAAAGAGAAAAAAAAATATCCAGGGCTGACACGTTTTGTTGATGGAATTCAAATAGCAGGTAGTAAAGTATTTGAATTCAAGTGGATAATAATAACAAAATAAAAACTAATCTCAGTATTAATTAGTAATTTCATTTAAAATGAAAAATTTTATCAAAATATTTAATAGATCTCAAAAAATTAGTACAATTAAATTAATCATATTAATGTTGTTAACAACAGGTTTAGAAATTTTATCATTAAATTTAATTTTTATAATAATAAAATATTTTTCTAATCCTAGTGAATTAGCAAGTAATAAGTTTTTTAGTTTTATAAAAGATTTTGACATTTCTTCAGACTTTATTTTAATTTTGTTTTCAATATTTTTTTTATTATTTTTATTGAAAAATTTTTCAATCATCATATATAATTGGTACCACGGTAGTATCATGGCCAAGTTAAGAGCCGAATTGAGTTTTACTTATTTTAAAGGTTACATAAACTTGCCAAAATTATTTCATTTAAGATCAAACCTTTCTGAGCTTGTAAAAAATATTACAATTGAGACAGATTATTTCGTTGGGGCTTTATCAGCTTGTCAAACATTGATATTGGAATTAATAATGCTTATTTCAATAACTATTTTTTTATTTTTTATTGATTTTAAGATTGCCCTTTATTGCTTCTTAGTTTTGTTTATATTTTCTTTGATTATTTATAATCTTAATTCCAAAATTTTAAGTCGCTTGGGTAGAGAAAGGGCAAAATTTACTCAATCAAGATTAAAAACAATTTTTGAAGGATTGTCAGGCTCACAAATTTTTAAAGCTAGCGGTGTAAAGGAAAACTTATTTGATAAATTTAATTTTTATAATAATAAATTGGCTAAAATTTCGAGAGTAGCATATTTTAGAACATCTCTACCTAAGCCCTTGTTTGAGCTATTAGTATTGGCTTTAATAACTATATCAGTTTTTGTTTTTCTTCAAAGAGGCGATGAAATAGTCAAAACATTACCCATACTGGGAACATTTTTAGCAGCTGGTTACAGATTAATTCCATCATTTGGAAAAATTATGACTGCTATACAAACATATAAATTTGCCATAGCTAATGGTTCAATGTTATCAAAAGTTAAAGAAAAATTTGATTTAAATAAAAATAATGTTGATAAAATAAAAATTAGAGAGTTAAAAAATAAATCTTTAAAAATAAAAAATCTTACTTTTTCATATGAAAAAAATATTAGTGTTGAAAAAAATATAATTTTTAAAAATTTAAATGTCGAAATTAAATTCGGACAAAAAATTGGAATTTTAGGAGAAAGCGGATCAGGAAAAAGCACTTTATTAGATTTAATAATGGGCTTAATTCCTGCAGAAAAAGGAAGAATTTCAATCAATGGAAACACAATTGAAGATATTAAAACACAATGGCAAACTAAAATAGGATGTGTCCCTCAAAATGTATTTATTTCCGATCAAAGCTTAAAAAATAATATTGCATTTGGAGAAGACGAAAAAGATATTGATTTTAACAAAATAGACAAATCGATAAAAATTTCCAATTTAGATGAATTTAAGAATGATTTAAAATTTGGTCTAAACACTATACTGGGAGAAAACGGAGCTAGGATATCTGGGGGGCAAAGACAAAGAATTGGTATAGCAAGAGCGATGTATAATAATCCAGATATATTGATTTTAGATGAAGCCACAAATGCTCTAGACGCAAAAAATGAAAAAAAAATTATAGAAGAAATTTTCAATAATGCTGTAAATAAAACAATAATATTAGTATCTCATAACAAAGAAAACTTTAAATTCTGTGATGAAGTTTATGAGATTGAAAACAAAAATTTAAGAAAATTAATTTCTTAGTAATGGATGCGTATTTAATTTTTGATCTAAAGTTAGCATATAGACTAATAAAAGAAAATAATTTTCTTCATTCAAAAAAGAAATTATTAATAACAGACAAAATCGTTATTTTTAATTTATTAAAATCAAACAATCTCAAAAATATAATCTGCCTTGATAACGAGGTGAGCGATTTAAAAAGAAAAGAAATTTTTTTAAAGGAATATTCATTTTTTGATAAAAAGTTAAAAATCTTTGGAAATAAAAATTATTTTTTTTTTAAAAAAATTAAAATAAACAGTATCTATAATACTTTTAAGTTTGATGTACCAAGATATTATGCTGGAGTTAAAATTTTAGTATTTGCATTAAATAAAATTATAAAAAAAAAAAGAATAACAAAAATGACTTATTTTGGCGATTTAAGTAATAACACTTTTAGTAACAGTTTCTACGCTCAAATTTTCAGTTTTTTTTGCAAAAAAAAAAAAATTGAATTTGATCTAAGAAAAAACACTAAAATTGAAAATAATATTTTTTATAATCAATTTATAAAAATATATTATTTTTTATCTCTTGTGAGAGAAATTACTTTTTCAAAAATAATTTATAAGATTAAAAAAAAATTTTCAAAAGTTTTTTTTAAAAAATCTTCAAAAAATGTTTTATTCATCTCCCCGCAAGCAGATCTAAAATATGTAAATACAAATAATATTAATATATTTAATTATAATATTGATGAATCAAACAACTATGAAAAATACAAAGATATTGAAAATAAATTAAAAAAAAATATTGCTTCAAATATTGATGAAATTTTTTTAAATTATATTAAAGAAAAAAATATTGTTTTAAAACCGTATTTTATACAAACAATCCAGGATATTTTAAATATTTTAAAAAGAAAAAATATTAAGGAAATTTTCTGGGGTATATCACCCACTTTATTAATTAGAAATGCACTAGTCTACCTAAAAAAAAAAACTTTAATCTCAGGATTACAGCATGGAGGAAAATATTTTATCATGCAAGATGATATGTGTCATAAAGACTCTGATTATTCCTTTTGTGATAAATTTTATGCTTATGGTCTTACAAGTTCTTTTAACAAAAAAAAATTTTCAAAAGATACGAAAATTATAAACTCAGGGTGTTTTAAAAATACTTTTTCTAATAACATCATTATTAGAAATAAAAACTTAAATCAAAATACTATACTTTATGTTCCAGTTAGCCTTAGTAATTTTACATGCCCTGTAATTGAGGCTCGTCCTACTACTAGATTTATACTGCAAAAAAAAATATGTTCTAAGTTAGAAAAATTTAAAGATTTCAAAACTTTTGTAAAAATAATTCCTTTTTCCTATTATAATAAAAATCTATTTGATAAAGAACACATTGAAACGAACCCGATTTATTTGGAATTAAACAACTACAAGTCTTTAAAGATAAATTCTAAACCATTAATATTTGCTTATGAAAATCTTAAACCGAGAATTGTCATTACAGATTATTTAAGTACACCTATTTACGAACTATCGAATTCACCATCTGAAATAATATTATTTTTAGATAGATATAATTATCCAAAAAAAGATGTACTAAAAATTTTGAAGAAAAGGTTTTTTATTGTTGAAAATGTAAATCAGATGGAAAGAGCAATAAAGCTTATTAAACAAAAAAAACAGCCAAAAAATAATAATAAACTTTTCTATAAAGAATTTTATAAAGAAAAAATCACCCTTCAGTAATCTCAATATAATCAAAAAACTTAATGCTAATAAAAATTATTAAATTAATTAATTTTAAAATTTTTTGGAAAGAACCTAAACCAAAAAAGGTCTTAGTCTACGACAGATTTAGTTTAAAATTTGCAGAAACATTATTTAAAAAAAATGATCTAAGTATTTACGATGTAAGAAATGAAAGTATAAATTTTGCAATATTATTTAAAACAATATTTAAGAATGGTTTTAATTCTATAAAAAAAAACTATAAATTTGAATATTTTAAATCTGTTAAACCAAAAATTGTGTACACTTCAATCGACAACAATTTAGGATTTTATCAACTTAAAAAAGTGTATCCGCAAGCTATTTACGTAGCAGATCAAAATGGTATGAGAGATAATAAATTTTACGAGCAATGTAAAAACTTTTATAAAAGTTCCTTCAATCAAAAGCTATATACTGATTTATTTTTTTGTTTTGGAAATAATGAAAAAAATAGGTTGCGTAAAGTAATTAAAGGAAAGATAGTTCCTTTAGGTAATTCCCTAAACAATAAATTAAAAATCAAAAAAGAAAAAAATAAAATTAATAAAATTATATTTGTTTCCGGTTCATCAAATGAAAAGACAAAATTACAGAATGAAATTAAAGTTTTTAAATATTTAAAAAAAATTTGCGATAACGAAAATCTAAAATTATCTTTCCTTGATAAACCAAATAAAAAAAGGAAAAAAATTTTAGAGAAAAAAATTAATTTCAAATTTCATTATATAATGTCTGGAAATTTAAAAAAAAAACAAAAGTTTTTAAAACCATCAACTTTGTTTGTGTTTAAATATTCAACATTTGGATACGAAATTTTATCAACTGGCATTAGGTGTGTGTGTTTAAATCATAAAAAATTAAGTCACGGATTTAAGAAATATAAAAATTCTGGACCTTTTTGGCTCGATGCACCAAGTTATAATTACAAATATGTGCTTATTGAAAAAGTTATAAAGAAAGTTTTAAATTATAAAAAATCAGAATGGATTAAAATTTACAAGTTTTTCTCAAGTCAGATTATGGTATATGATAATAATAATAAAAAAAAAATAAAAATTATTCAATTATTCACAAAAGTTAAACATGGTTAGAATAAAAAAAAATACTGGTGATAATATTTTCAAAAACAATGCCTCTTGGAGCTTTGGTGGAAATGTATTTAAAAACTTCGATAAACATATTGCTAAATCTGTTCCTTTATATGACATTGCAAATAGTTTATATCTAAGTCTTACAGATTATTTTCTACAAGACAAAAGCAATATTATAGACATAGGTTGTTCTACCGGTAAATTTATCAACAAAATGCACGAACGACATAAGTCTAATGACAAAAATATAAAATATATTGGAGTCGATAACACAAAGGAAATGATAAAACTTTGTAAGAAAAAATATAAAAAGAAAAAAATTCACTTCTTTTTAGAAGATGTATTAAACTATAAAATAAAAAACTGTTGTATAATTTCATCATTTTATACAATTCAATTTATTTCACAAAAGAAAAGGCAAGTTTTAATCAATAAGATCTTTAAGGGTTTAAACTGGGGTGGTGCTTTCTTCTGGGTTGAGAAAGTGCGAGGGCCTGATGCAAGGTTTCAAGATATCTTAAATCAGATTTATGTTGATTATAAATTATCAAAAGGTTTTTCGGAGTCTCAAATTATTAGTAAAGCTAAATCTTTAAAAGGAGTTTTAGAGCCTTTTACCTCTAACGCCAATCTTCAAATGCTTAAACGAGCTGGATTCAAAGATGTGGTCACAGTTTTTAAATTTGCATGTTTTGAAGGTTATTTATCGATCAAATAAATCTCAATATCAAATGTTTGAAAAGATAAAAAAAATACTTACAGAGAATTATCATAGACCTACCGCTAAGCTTCATCATATTTGTACTCTTTTTTTAAAATTATTATTTAATAAAAAAACAAATATTTTCTCTGAAAAAGTGATGCTTCTTAAAAAGCCACCAAACAGCACTATCTACTATAATTTTTTTGGAAGAGCTATTTTCATGCTATTAAATTTTATTTGGGTAATTATATTTAATAAATTTTTTGAAAAAGAGACATATATTGATGATAATTCTAAATCTAAAAATTTTGATGAATTATATAAAAAAGGGAACAATGAAATTCCCTGGCCGATACAAGCTATCCATGTATATGAAAAAACCAAAGAAGTTGATGAGGTTTTTTTAAATCAAATTAATAAAGATTATTTTGAGTCGGTGGATATTGTGCAAACAAATCAAATCTTTGAAGACACAGAATGGTGGAAATCCTGTAGAGATGAATTTAAAAAATTATTTATTAAAAATAAAAATATTAACTTAACTGCTATTGAAAACTTTAGAAATAATGTAAAAACTAAGGCTGAAATATTAAATTATCATAATTTTCTAAATACAAATAATTCAAAAAAAATAAACAAAATTAAATCAATTCTTTTAATAAACTTGTATCATAAATTGTCTACAAATATTTGTTTAGAAGTTTTAAGAACAACATCAGATAGTATCATCGGAAATAATTTATGTTTAAACTATAGAGGGCAGAGAATTAATCAAAGGACTTTAAGATATGCTTATTATTTGTCACAAATAAAGCTCAACACCTCTTTAGAGTCAGATAATAGAAATCTTTTTCTTGATGTTGGAGGAGGATACGGAGGTTTATCGAGATTGATTAGCAATTATTATCATAATTCTACGTGCGTAATCATTGAATTGCCTGAACTATGTCTTCTTTCATCATATTTTCTTAAATCTAATTACCCTGATAAAAAAGTTGCAACTTATAATGATTTTAAAAATACTTCTCAAGTTTCTGCAGAAAGTTTAATGAAATATGATTATGTTATTTTACCACAATTTTTTATGGAGAAATTCAATGACGATATATTTGATTTAACTATTAATACTACATCTTTAAGTGAAATAAGCAGTACTATGCAAAGTTATTATTTAAAACATATAGAAAGATGCACATCCAAATTTTTTTACAGTGTAAATAGAGCAGAAAAAAGATTAGAAAAATATAATTCTCAAGGATTTTATAATTTTAAATTTAAAAAAAGATGGAAATCAGTACTGTATAAGTTTACCCACACCTATCATATAGAATTCCTTGGAAAAAAATTGAATTATAAAAATAATCTAAATAAAAACAATTAAAATGATTGTAGGCTTAATTCCATCACGTTTAAATTCCAAAAGATTGAGAGAGAAATCTTTATTAAAAATAGATGGATTACCAATAATAGTTCACTCTTTTAAAAGAGCTCTCTTAGCTAAAAAACTAGATAAAGTAATAGTCTGCACTGATCATAAAAAAATAGTAAATATTGTAAAAAAAAATAATGGACAAGCAATTATTACTTCAAAAAAACATAGAAATGGAACAGAAAGAATATACGAAGTTGCTAGAAAAATAAAAAAAGTAAAATTAATTATTGATATTCAAGGCGATCAACCTCTAATTAATCCCACTGCTATAGATGCAACTGTAGCTTTTCATAAAAAAAATAAACATTTTGACATCGTTTTACCAAGCATGCCAATAGAAAATGATGAAGATAATAAAAGTTTAGTAAAAACAATTTTTTCAAAAGATGGTCGGATAATTTATTTTAGTAGAGAAAAAACACCTTATAATTATGCAACAAAAAAAATTACTTATTATAAAAATTTATCAATTATTTCATTTACTCCTAATGCTTTAAAAAAATTTTATAATGCACAAATGGGCAAACTAGAAAAAATTGAAGGTATAGAATTAATGCGTGCTTTAGAAATAGGTTTAAAAATAGGAACATTCGTTATAAAAGGAACAGACTTTGCTGTGGATGTAAATGCAGATTTACTTAAAGCTATTAATTTAATGCCAAAAGATAAATTTAGAAAATTTTATTAGTGCTTAGTAAAATAGAATTAATCATTTTTGATTTAGATGGTGTTTTGGTTAATTCCAAAGCTAATATGGCTCTTTCTTGGAAGCATGTTAGAAAAAAATTTAAGATAAAAAAAAAATTTTCAGAATATTCAAAATTTATTGGTTTTCCCTTCGTTGATATTTTGAGAAAACTATCAATAAATAAAAAACAGAAAGAAATACAAAGTTATTATTATAAAATTTCTAAAAAAAATCTTAATAAAATTAGGGCTTATAATAATGTTCGAAAAGTTTTAGATTACTTTAAAAAGAAAAATATGAATATGGCAATAGTAACTTCAAAAAATAAAGATAGAACAATGAAACTCATAAAAAGGATGAAGTTCCCAATTAAAAATATAGTCTGTCCAGGTGACTCATATAAGGGAAAACCTTACCCCGACCAAATAAATATTGCTTTAAAAAGATGTAAAACAAATAAAAAAAAAATTGTTTATGTTGGAGATATGAAGGTTGATTATTTGTTATCTAAAAATGCTAAAATTAATTTTATTTATGCTAAATATGGATATAGCAAAAATCAAAATTTTAAATTTAAACACAGTATAAGAAAATTTGAAGATTTAAAAACATTGATTTATATTAAGAATTAATTATTACAATTAATGAAAAAGAATATTAAAAATAATTTTTTAAATGAATTTAATTTAGAAGTTAAAGACTATCTGAATAAAAATTCCAGAGATAAAATTAGCGCCTCTTTAAAAAAACAAATTCAATTTTTAAAGAAAAATTACTTAGATAGTGGAAACAAATATGTAATTATTAATAATTTTAGCACTCAAAAAGAAAAAATAATTAAGTTTTCAAAATTATTTGGCAAAACTTTGCCTCAAAATAATTCTGGTAAGAAATATTTAATAGTTAAACCCAATTTAAAAAAACTTAGATTTAAAAAAAGAGAAAATATAAAAGAAAATTTAAGGTATCATGAAACAAATTTGGGTGGTTCGCTCCATTCAGATGGTCCTCAGCTACCAGTTCCTCCAAAGTATGTTTTTATGTGCTGCCTCAATCAAGCTAAAAAAGGCGGGGCATCAATAATTGTGTCTATGGAAAAAATTTACAATCATTTAAAAAGAAAAAACAGAAATGTTTTAAAAACGCTCGAAAAAGAATTTTTTTTTGAGAGAAGAGGCTTTGGAAAAAAAATATTTTCTAAACCTATTTTTAAAAAAAACAAAAATATAATTTTATTTAGATATTTAAGAGAATATATTGAAACAGCTTATCAAAAAAAAAATAAAGTTTTAGATACAAAAAGATTAAATGCTTTGAACACATTGGATAAATTAATGAAAAAAAAACAATTTCAACAAATAGATAGAATTTTGCAAGGAGACCTAATAATATTAAACAACTATGTTATGGCTCACGGTAGATCACGATTTTCATTAGAACATAATAATAAGAAAAGTAGAAGATTGATTAGATTGTGGATCAAGTGAACAATCTTAAAAACTACAGTATTTTGATTTTAGCTGCTGGCAGAGGAAGAAGATTGAAGAGTATTGGAAAAAAAAGTCCTAAATGTCTAATTAAAATTGGAGATAATACTTTGATAGAAATATTAATAAAGAATTTGAAAAGATACGGAGCAAAAGAAATCAATATCGTTTTGGGTTATAAGAAAGAATTGATATTGAAGAAGATTAAAAA
>MDTG01327197.1_pt1 | contig 18860 bp, 15 predicted proteins | sample 811421 | NCBI WGS metagenome assembly MDTG01 (sample SAMN05326645, study PRJNA326480) | marine metagenome | isolation source: seawater | place: Pacific Ocean: South East | collected 2011
AACACACCATATTCTGACAGGAGTGAATTATAAGCTTCGAATTTCACAGTAGAGTTAACAGCATTAAGTGGGATTATCTCCCTTTCAGATTCTTCCACTTTTAAAACAGCATGTCGGTGTGAAAAGGTTCCTCTCTCAACGTCTTGCCCGCTAATTCGCACAGGATATCCTTCATGCAATAGTGTGCCATAAGCTAGAAGCTCTGCCATTCCCCAATCCAATCGGTTGCTTTCCTCTACCATCTTCTTTTGGTCGTTTAGCAAACGTTGGGTCTTTTTGAATAATGTATTCTTTTCAGCGATATTATATAGTTTGGAAGCGACTTCCTTTAGTACCTTTAACTCTACAGCAGTGTCTTGTGACTGAACAAAATCAGCGTCTTTAGATTTTCTAAAGCCTTGCCATTCGGCTTTCATGAAAGGTGTAATTTCTGCCTTTTCTATTTCTTTTGATTCGTCAAATCTATCTTGAAGCAATTGCTTAAACTCATGCTCCATCTCCTTAACGATATTCGCTCCTACGACACCTTCACTAATAAGTTTTTGGTTGTATATTTCTCTTGGATTAGGATGTTTACTGATAGCCTTGTATAGTTTAGGCTGAGTAAAACGTGGCTCATCCCCTTCATTATGTCCGTACTTTCTGTAACACAGCAAATCAATGAATACGTCTTTATTGAATTTTTGACGGTACTCCGTAGCAATTTGCATAGCATGAACAACCGCTTCTACATCGTCACCATTAACATGAAAAACAGGTGATAAAGTAACTTTACCTATGTCAGTACAGTAGGTGCTTGAACGGGCATCCAAATAGTTAGTAGTAAAACCTACCTGATTGTTTACAACAATATGTATGGTTCCTCCGGTTTTGTATCCGTCCAATTGAGCCATTTGAATTACCTCATAGACAACACCCTGACCGGCTAGTGCGGCATCTCCGTGAATAAGGATTGGTACTACCTTCGAGTTGTCACCTTTGTATTGTTGGTCTATTTTCGCTCGTGCTATTCCCTGCACTACTGGGTCAACAGCTTCCAAATGTGAGGGGTTTGGCGAAAGCGACATTTTTACTTTTTTGGAATTATTGCAAACTTGTTCTGACGTAAAACCGAGGTGGTATTTTACATCTCCAGAGAATAAGTTATCTTCATATTCTTTGCCTTCAAACTCTGAGAAAATATCTCTATATGTCTTATTAAAAATATTAGCAAGGACGTTTAGCCTTCCTCTGTGTGCCATACCCATAACAAACTCTTTAACACCTAATTCAGCTCCTTTTTCTATCAGGATGTCCAAAGCAGGTATCAAGGATTCAGCTCCTTCCAATGAAAAACGTTTTTGACCAACGAACTTCTTATGTAAGAAATTTTCAAAGGCTACTGCTTGATTTAGTTTTCGAAGGATTTGCTTTTTTTCTTCTAGCTTAAAGTTAGGAGTATTGCTGTTTTTATGTAGGCGATTTTTAATCCATTCTACCTGGTCAGGTTTACGAATGTACATGTACTCAACTCCTATTGATTGACAGTAAACCACCTTGAGGTGCTCTACAATATCTCTCAAAGTAGATGGCCCTATGCCTATTTGAGTGCCTGCCTGAAAGATCGTGTCTAAATCGGATTGATTTAAGCCAAAGTTTTCAATATCTAATGTCGGCGTATACTTTCTTCTTTCACGAACAGGATTAGTACGAGTAAATAAGTGTCCGCTTTTTCTGTAAGCGTCAATAAGATTTATTACTTGAAATTCCTTCTTAAAAGTTTCTGGAACCTCATCTTCTTCCAAATACACTTCTTTAGCGAAATCAAATCCAGTAAAAAAGTTTCTCCATTCATCATTAACAGATTCAGGGTTTTCAACATACTTGTCATACATGATTTCAATCATGTTCGTATGAATAGCTCCTAGAAAAGAAAATTTATCTGCCATCAAATTTTATGGTTATGACAAAACTATTGAATTTTATTTATTTTTTAGCCTTAATCTTAAGCAATTTTGAATCTGAAATTTTGAGATTTAGCTTTCTCTAATCTTTAGAAGTGTAGCAAATTTTTCAAGTTCAGTGGTGTCTTTGCTAATAGCATTCAACGACTTCATTGCATTTTCGTAATACTCATTTATGAGTTCGTTAATATGGGTCTCTATTTCTAAAGATGTATATATTTGCTTTACCTTCTCTACTTTTTCAGTCGAATTGATAGTTTCTGAGCTGTATAAATTTACGAGTTCCATTTTTTCATTACTATCAGAAAGTGATAATGCTTTGAGGTATAAACATGTTTTTTTATTGGCTATGATGTCTCCTCCCAATTGTTTGCCAAAAGCATTGGTATCGCCAAAGACATCCAGTAAATCGTCTTTTAACTGAAACGCAATACCAATTTTACACCCAAATTCATATAGATTGTCTGCTTCCTTTTTAGCTCCTCCTCCAATTATAGCTCCCATTTTTAATGATGTACCTAGTAATACGGCAGTTTTGTATTCAATCATTTTCAAATACGACTTCAAATCTACTTCTGCTTGTATTTCAAAGTCCATATCGTACTGTTGTCCCTCGCATACTTTGAGTGCCATAGTATTGAATTCTGAAAGGCATTCTATTAAGCTTTCTTTTGGAAGCTCTGACAAATACTGATAGGATTGTATAAGCATGGCGTCACCTGATAGAATAGCAACATTCTCATTCCACTTTGTATGAACGGTACTTTTCCCACGTCGAACGGGTGCTTCATCCATGATATCGTCATGAAGTAATGTGAAATTATGGAAGACTTCAATGGCGATGGCTGGTCGCAATGCTTTCTTAACGTCTTTATTATACAATTGATGAGACAACAATAGAAGAATGGGGCGCATTCGCTTACCTCCTAATGACAATATGTAATCTATTGGAGCATATAAATCAGCTGGTGTACTTGGATATTTCAGGCTCAGCAAATCCTGCTCGACTAAAGTTCTTAATTCATCAATTGATTTCATAATTATTTTATTAATGACAAGAGGTAATCGCCATAACCACTTTTGAGTAATGGTTCTGATAATTTCTTAAGTTGTTCCTCATCGATAAAGCCCATTTTATACGCAGCCTCTTCTATACAACCTATTTTTCGTCCTTGTCTGTCTTCTATAACCTGTACGAACTGACTGGCTTGCATTAAAGACCTAAATGTTCCCGTATCTAACCAGGCTGAGCCCCTTCCTAATAATTGCACTTTTAGTCTACCACTCTTTAGATATTCTGAGTTTACATCCGTAATTTCATACTCACCTCTTGCTGATGGCTTTATGTTTTTTGCAATTTCTACTACATCATTATCATAATAATATAATCCTGGAACAGCATAATTGGATTTTGGTTCTTTTGGTTTTTCTTCAATACTAATTACATTATTTTCTTCATCGTATTCCACAACTCCATAGCGTTCAGGGTCATTTACGTGATAACCAAATATTTTTGCTCCTTCTACATCAATACATGCTTCAACGATTTTACGTTTCATGTAGAAAATATTATCACCTAATACTAAACATACTTTGTCGTTTCCAATAAATTCTTCTCCTAAAACGAAGGCTTGAGCTAATCCGTTTGGAACTTCTTGCACCTTGTATTCAAAACGACATCCTAATGAAGAGCCATCGCCTAATAATCTTTGAAAAATTGGCAAATCATGTGGTGTAGAAATTATAAGTATTTCACGAATACCAGAAAACATTAATGTCGAGAGTGGGTAATAAATCATCGGTTTATCATAAACCGGTAATGCTTGTTTACTAACAGCTAGCGTTAAAGGGTGCAATCGTGTCCCTGAACCCCCAGCTAAAATTATTCCTTTCATTATTTATTATTTAAGGTCAATTCCTTCAACTCAATATCCTCCTCCTCGTCGAATACGTCTAATAAAGGATCATTTAATGCTTCTACAATTAATGATTTTTCTAAACTCAACAGTAAGGCTGGCAACAATATCAAATTAGAAAGTAACGCTATAAGCAATGTTATCGAAACTAACAGGCCTAAAGCTATAGTACCTCCAAATTGAGATGCTATAAAGATAAAAAATCCAAAGAATAATACAATTGAGGTATAAAACATACTTACGCCTGTTTCTTTGATAGCAGCAACAACAGAGTCTTTAATGTTAAAATTCCTATGTCTTAACTCTTGCCTGTATTTTGCTAAAAAATGGATAGTGTCATCAACAGAAATACCAAAAGCTATGCTAAAGACTAGTATAGTAGAAGGTTTTATAGAAATACCAAAGTATCCCATTATCGAAGCCGTAATTATCAGTGGTATTAAGTTTGGAATAAGAGACACCACAACCATTCTAAAAGAGTTAAACATCCATGCCATAAAGATAGATATTAGTAAAACCGCCAACATTAAACTAGTAAATAGATTTTTCACTAAATAGGATGTCCCCTCTAAAAATACTACGCTGGTACCGGTAAGTACTACATTATATTTTTCTGAATCAAAGATTTTATCTACCTGCTCACGAAGTTTCAACTTTATTTCTTTCATACGGCTTGTGCCAATATCACCTACATACAAGCTAACTCGTCCTATCTGCTTGTTTTCATCAACAAAAGAATTCATCCATTCATTAGGGGATTCACTTTTTATGGTATAGTCTAAAAGCCATCTTTTTTCTTGAGAATTTGGTAATTCATAGAAATCCTTATTTCCATTATAAAGTGCTTGCTTTGAGAATTTTATAGGATCAATTATTGAAACTGGTCTGGAAAACTCAGAATAAAGACTTAAAGTATCGCTCAATTTATCAATACGCTTTAAGGTAGATAATTTGGTAATTCCATTTTTTCTGTGGGTATCAATGATAATTTCAAATGGTAATACAGAATTGTAATGCTTTTCAAAAAATTTTATATCCTGAAATAGGGATGATTCACTAGGCATATCATCAGTAATATTACCAGCTATATTCATTTTTAATAAGCCAAAAAAACTCACAGCTACAATAGCTATAGCGTACACGTAAACCGCAGATCTTTTGCGCAGAACAATATGAGTTATTCGTTTAATAAGTTTATTCAACCACTTTCTATCCAAGTGACTGGTATGCTTTGCTTTTGGAGGATTCAAATAACTGAAAATTATGGGTATAAGCAATAATGATAGAATGAAAACTGCAAAAATATTTAGTGACGCTACAAGTCCAAATTGGCGCAAATCTTTACTGGACGTTAACACAAAAGTCGCAAAACCCATAGCGGTAGTTGCATTAGTAAGAATAGTGATGTTTCCTACCCTTCTAATCATCTGAACTAATGACTTAGATTTATTTCCATGTCGTCTATATTCATTGTGGTATTTGTTTATTAAAAAGATGCAATTTGGAACGCCAATTACAATTAATAATGGTGGTATTAGTGCGGTTAGAATTGTAATTCTATAATCTAGAATTCCAAGTGTGCCAAAAGACCATATTACTCCTACAGTAACAACTAAAACAGAAATCAACATAGCCTTTACAGATCTAAAAAAGAAATATAAAATTAAAGCTGTAACGAATAAGGCTAGGAAAATAAATAGACCAACTTCTTTCTTGATGAGTTCAGAATTAATAGTCCTTATATAGGGCAAGCCTGAGTATCTAATAACTTTATTGGTTTGTGACTCATAAGTATCGCCCAACCTAATTATACTATCTATTAGATTTATACGCTTATCACTAGTTATAAAATCATTATCAAGTGCTAATAGCATTACAGAAGCACTGTCATTATACAAAGTATTTCTATAAAACGGTAATGTTTTTAGCTTGGAAAAGGCCTCATCCAATTGCGATTGACTGTCGATAGAATCAAATAAGGATTCAATTATTAATTTTTTATTTTTTTTATCTTTTATAAGGTCTACAGCATCAGAAATAGAATATACAGACTTAACTCCATCAATCTTTTGTATTTCACTTTGTAATTTTTCCCACCACTGAAAGTTATTGTAATCAAAGAAAGAATCAGCATCTACCCCCACAATCATTATATTATCTTTAATACCGAACTTTTCTAAGAAAAAATTATAATCCAACTGCTCGGTTGACTTATTCGGCAAAAGATTTGCCATCGAATATGATAGTCTCGCATTTGAAGATTGCTGAATCATAAAATAAGTGGTCACCAAAATCAGCCAAATGAAAACTGAACGAAATCTTAAAATTACTTTAGCAATAGTTAACCACATATCTAATATAAAGGAGTGTAAAAGTACTGATTAATATTTTGAAGCAAAAAAAAGCCCGACATTTTGTTGAGCTTTTTTAATTAATTATTAAATACGATTATACTGTGAGAATCTCTGATTCTTTTGAACTGAAAAAGGATTCAATTCTAGACGTAAAGTCATTTGTTAAACTTTGAACATCTGACTCCGAATCTTTAAGAATATCTTCAGAAATACCGCTTAACTTCTTTAGATCGTCATTAGCATCTTTTCTGGCATTTCGAATACTCACTTTCGCGTTTTCAGATTCTGCTTTTGCTAGTTTTACCAATTGAACACGTCGTTCCTCTGTTAATGGCGGAACATTAATGATAATCATTTCGCCATTATTAATCGGATTAAAGCCTAAGTTAGCGTCAATAATAGCTTTTTCCATTACTTCCAACATTGACTTATCCCAAGGTTGAACAGAAATTGTTCTTCCATCTGGTGTATTGATGTTTGATGCTTGTGCTAAAGGCGTTTGAGCTCCATAATAATCAATGCTTACATTGTCTAACATTTGTGGGGATGCTTTTCCTGCTCTAATTTTTGAAAAAGCAACTTCCAAATGCTTTATTGCTGCGTCCATTTTTTCTTTGGCACAATCCATTATAAATTGTATTTCTTCCATTTTTTTAATCTAAAAATTAACTAAAGTACCTATTGACTCACCTTGTAACATTTTTAGTAAGTTTTGTTTTTTGTTTATATCAAAGACAACAATAGGCAAATTATTTTCATTACACAAAGTGAATGCCGTCATATCCATGATATTCAAGCCTTTTTCGTATACCTCTTTGAATGAAATTTTATCGAATTTAATTGCTGATTTATCCTTTTCGGGGTCAGCACTGTATATTCCGTCAACACGCGTTCCTTTAAGAATAACATCGGCTTCAATTTCTATAGCTCTTAATGTAGCGGCAGTATCTGTTGTGAAATAAGGGTTTCCTGTTCCACCACCAAAAATGACAACTCTACCTTTTTGTAAATGCCTCATTGAGCGTCTTCTTATAAAAGGCTCAGCAATTTGTTCCATTTTTATAGCAGTAAGTAAGCGCGTTTCTACTTCTGCTTTTTCTAAAGCCGATTGTAGGGCCATACCGTTAATGATGGTAGCAAGCATTCCCATGTAGTCTCCTTGTACCCTATCTAAACCCTCACCTTCTACCTGTACGCCTCGGAAAATATTTCCTCCCCCAATCACAACAGCAACTTCTACACCTAGGTCAACAACATTTTTAATTTCATATGCATAGGAGCTTAGTTTCTCAGTATCAATACCGAATTGTTTATCTCCCATTAGTGCTTCTCCACTTAATTTCAAAAGAATTCTTTTATACTTCATAGTTCGCAAATTTAAGGCAAAAAAAAGAGAGTGAAAAACACTCTCTTAAATCATTAGTTTTTTGACTAAACGCCAAGACCGACTCTTTTAAATTCAGTCACCGTTAGTTCATTATCAAATTTATTCAAGTGTTGTGACACTGAAGTCTTTGATTCTTTTATAAATTCTTGATTCAATAAGGTGTTCTCCTTGAAAAACTTATTTAGTCTACCAATAGCAATTTTTTCTAGCATTTCTTTAGGCTTACCCTCTTGTCTTGCTAGATCTTTAGCTACTTCTAGCTCCTTATCAATTGTTTCCTGAGATACTGAATCTTTATCAACAGCCACAGGATTCATTGCTGCCACTTGCATAGCGATATCTTTTCCAACTTGGTCATCAACAGATTTTGATAAGCCTACTAGTGTAGCAAGACGATTTCCTCCGTGTACATAAGCGGAGACTTGAGCAGATTCAACTGTTTCATATGATGATAAGTCTAGCTTCTCACCAATTACACCAGTTTGTTCTGTTATTTTCTCTTCAATAGTTATACCATCAATAACACAACCTTTTAATTCAGTTAGATTTGATGGCTTATTAGCCATTGCAGCATCTAAGAATGATTGCGCTAATGTTATAAAGCCTTCATTTTTAGCAACAAAATCAGTCTCACAGTTAAGAGCGATTAATGCTCCAAAATTACCATCAGTAGCAGAAAGAACTACACCTTCAATAGCATCTCTATCTGCTCTATTTGCAGCAACTTTTTGACCTTTCTTTCTTAAAATATCAACCGCTTTGGATATGTCTCCATCAGCTTCAACTAAAGCTTTCTTACAGTCCATCATTCCAGCACCTGTTTGCTTTCTTAGTGCATTTACATCAGCAGCAGTAATCTTTGCCATAATTTAAATAAAATTTAGTGTTATTACTTTTCTTTGGTAGTAGGTTCTACTTCTTTGTCTTTACTAGCTTTTGGCTTTTCTTCATTCTTTGCTGAAGCTGTTTCTCTTTCCGAAAGCCCTTCTTGAATAGCATTAGTTACTAAAGAAACTATCTTCTCAATTGAACGAGTTGCATCGTCATTTGCAGGTATGCAAAAGTCAACCAAGTTTGGATCAGAATTAGTATCAACAATTGCAAATGTTGGTATACCTAATTTTTTAGCCTCAGCAATAGCAATGTGCTCTCTGTGAATATCTACAACAAAGAGTGCTGCAGGGATTCTATTCATAGAAGCAATACTTCCAAGGTTCTTTTCTAGTTTATCTCTTGTTCTTGATACTTGAAGGCGTTCTCTTTTAGACAGGGTATCAATTGTGCCATCAGCCTTCATTTTATCAATAGAATTCATTTTCTTTATTGCTTTACGAATTGTAGCAAAATTCGTTAGAAGACCACCTGACCAACGCTCAGTAATGTAAGGCATATTTACTCTTTGGGCATGAGTTGAAACAGATTCTTTAGCTTGTTTTTTTGTAGCTACAAACATGATTTTTCTTCCCGATCTTGCAAGGTGCTTAAGCGCAGCACAAGTTTGGTCAAGTTTCATAATTGTTTTGTTAAGATCAATTACGTGGATTCCGTTTTTCTCCATAAAGATGTAAGGAGCCATTTTAGGATTCCATTTTCTGGTTAAGTGTCCAAAATGAACACCTGATTCTAATAAATCTTTGAAATTTGTTTTTGACATTTTTTTTAATTGTTTACATTCATAATTTTCTCAATCTCACAGTAGTATATGATATATAGTCTGAGAGATTTTGATACTAAACAATATCCTAAGATATTAACGCTTACTGAACTGGAATTTCTTACGAGCTTTCTTCTGTCCAGGTTTTTTACGTTCAACCATTCTTGGGTCACGAGTAAGTAGTCCTTCCGCTTTTAAAGTTGGACGATTTTCTTCGTTAATCTTAATTAGTGCACGAGATATAGCTAAACGAATAGCTTCTACTTGACCGGTTGAACCACCACCGTTTACATTAACTTTTACATCGTACTTTCCTTCCAAATCAACTAAACTAAATGGTTGGTTAAGTTTATATAATTGTGTTGCAGTACTAAAATAAGTCTTTGCTTCACGATTGTTAACAGTAATATTTCCTTTGCCTTTACTCAAATAAATTCGAGCAACAGCTGATTTTCTTCTACCAATGGTGTGAATTGTATCCATCGTTATGATTTAAGTTTAATTTCTTTTGGTTGTTGAGCTTCTTGCTTGTGATCAGTTCCAGCGTATACAAACAAATTTGAATATATAGTTCTTCCTAGCTTGTTCTTAGGAAGCATTCCTTTAATTGCTTGCTTTACTAATGAGGTTTGATCTCTATCGAATAGCTCTTTTGGAGAGATTCTCTTTTGTCCACCAGGATATCCTGTATGCTTAAAGTGTTCTCTATCCGTCCACTTTTGTCCTGTTAAACGGATTTTGTCAGCATTTATAACCACTACATAGTCCCCACAATCTGCATGAGGTGTGAAGTTTGTTTTATGCTTTCCTCTTAGGATTGAAGCTACCTGAGAAGATAACCTACCTAAAACCATATCTTCAGCATTTACCAAAACCCACTCTTTATTGGATGTATCCTTATTTGCCGATATTGTCTTATAACTTAGCGTGTCCACTATTGATCGTTTTAGTTAATAACGTTCATTCTTGTACCCTTAATCTAAAGGGGTGGCAAAAGTAGGATTTTTATTTTAATCCGACAAAAATTTATTAACGATATTTAGTTGATAATTTTCATTTCCTTTCCAACCTTTGTAAAGGCAGCAATAGCTTTGTCTAAATGTTCTTTAGTGTGAGCAGCTGATAATTGCACTCGAATTCTTGCTTGATTTTTAGGAACTACTGGAAAGAAAAATCCTATAACATATATTCCTTCATCTAGAAGTTTATCAGCCATTACTTGTGACGTTTTGGCATCGTGTAACATCACAGGAACGATTGGATGAACACCTTCTTTAATGTCAAAACCGATTTCTTTCATTTTGGTTCTGAAGTAAGATGTATTTACTTCAAGCTTATCTCTAAGTTCAGTAGAATTGCTTAATAAATCTAACACCGTGATTGCTGAACCAACAATAGATGGTGCCAACGAATTGGAAAACAAGTAAGGTCTTGAGCGTTGACGGAGCATATCAACAATTTCTTTTCTTGCTGAAGTAAATCCTCCCATTGCCCCACCAAGAGCCTTACCTAATGTACCAGTAATGATGTCTACACGTCCCATAACATTATGATATTCATGAGTTCCGCGTCCATTCTTTCCAACAAAACCTGTTGCGTGGCATTCATCGACCATTACAAGTGCGTCGTATTTTTCAGCTAAATCACATATTTTATCTAACTGTGCAATATACCCATCCATTGAAAAAACACCATCAGTAACAATAATTCGATTTCTTTGCGATTGTGCTTCAATCAATTTTTGCTCCAAATCATTCATGTCGTTATTGGCATAACGGTAGCGTACTGCTTTACACAAGCGTACACCATCAATAATAGATGCATGATTTAAAGAGTCTGAAATTATAGCATCTTCAGCACCAAATAAAGGCTCAAAAACACCACCATTAGCATCAAAAGCAGCAGCATATAATATAGTGTCATCCATACCTAAAAAATCTGAAAGCTTTTGCTCTAAGGTTTTGTGAATATCTTGTGTTCCACATATGAATCTTACTGATGACAAACCAAAGCCATGAGTATCTAAAGTTCGCTTAGCAGACTCCACCACTTCAGTATTTGAGGATAAACCAAGGTAATTATTTGCACAAAAATTAATAACTTCTTTACGAGTGCTTACTGAAATATCAGCGTCTTGTGGGGTAACAATGATACGCTCTTCTTTATATAAACCTGTATCTTTTATATGTTTTAATTCAGCTTCTAATTGGGTTTTTAACTTTCCGTACATAAATTTAAAATTAAAAAAAGGGAGTTACCTCCCTATTAAATTATTAACATAATGGTTTATACAACGCCTTGATCAAGCATAGCATCAGCAACTTTTACAAAGCCAGCAATGTTAGCTCCTTTTACGTAATCAACGAAATCACCTTCTGTTCCATACTTCACACATGATTCATGAATATCATTCATAATTCTCTTGAGTTTTTCGTCTACTTCTTCTCTAGTCCAATTCATACGAATAGAGTTTTGAGACATTTCAAGTCCAGAAGTTGCAACTCCACCCGCATTAGATGCTTTTCCAGGGGCAAATAATATTTTTGCTTTATGAAATACTTCTATTGCTTCTGGAGTTGAAGGCATATTAGCTCCTTCCGAAACACAGATACATCCGTTAGCAAGGAGCTTTGAAGCTTCGTCTCCGTTAAGTTCATTTTGGGTAGCACAAGGCAATGCGATATCACACTGTATTTCCCAAGGCCTTTTGCCTTCAAAAAATTTACAGTTGAAATGCTCTGCATATTCTTTTACACGACCTCTTTTAACATTTTTAAGTTCCATTATAAATGCTAATTTTTCAGCATCTATTCCGTCTTTATCGTAAATATATCCTGAAGAATCCGAAAGAGTTAATACTTTAGCTCCTAATTGAGTTGCTTTTTCACACGCAAACTGAGCCACATTTCCAGAACCCGAAATTGCAACGGTTTTGCCTTCAAAAGAATAACCTTTGGTAGCTAACATATTCTGCGCAAAATATACTGTTCCATAGCCTGTCGCTTCAGGGCGAATCAAAGAGCCTCCCCAATTGATTCCTTTACCTGTAAGAACACCAGTAAATTCATTTTTTAATCGCTTATACTGTCCAAATAAGTAGCCAATTTCTCTTACGCCAACGCCAATATCTCCCGCTGGAATATCTGTATTAGGACCAATATGTCTAGTGAGTTCAGTCATAAATGATTGACAAAAACGCATCACCTCATTGTCGGACTTGCCTTTAGGATTAAAGTCTGCCCCCCCTTTTCCTCCTCCTAAAGGAAGTGTTGTTAATGAATTTTTGAATACCTGTTCAAAACCCAAAAACTTAAGAACTCCTAAATTTACAGAAGGGTGAAAACGCAATCCACCTTTGTAAGGACCAATCGCTGAATTAAATTCAACTCTAAAACCTCTATTTACCTGTGTATTACCTTTATCATCAAGCCAAGGAACTCTAAAAATAATCGTTCGCTCTGGCTCTACCATGCGTTCTAACAATCTTGAGGAGTTATACTTAGGATTATTTTCAATAAATGGAATAATGGCTTCTGCCACTTCTTGAACAGCCTGAATAAAAACTGGCTCGTGTGCGTCTTTAGCGATTACATCTGCCATAAACACATCTATTTTCTCTTGGTACTTTGTAGACATTAGATTAGTATTTGTGTTGACAAAAGTATAATTTTTCGATATTCAAATGCTCTTTTTTTAAAATATCTTAAACAACAAAAGGTCCCAAATAAATTTTAACCCAGACCTTTACGAACGATGAAAAAACAAACAGTACTAGTGGAGTATAATTTTATGTAAACTAGTCTATGTTTTACTTGCGGTATTTAAAAAGTAAATTTCTGTTGAAAGAGCCGAACTATTTTTAATTTGACTAACTAAGAAATGATAAACATTTGGTATTTTATTAAGATTTGATAGCTTTTCTTTAAAGACAACTTCAAAACTCCTACAATAAGCTACATTTTTTTTGTAATAATAGGACCAATTCCTTTAATTTTGGCTGAGTAGAATATGAAATATCAATCTTGCGTCATGGCAATAAATTTGTAATTTGCAAATCTAAAACTTTAAATTAATGTCCCTTATTAAGTTTGTATTTACTCTTTTACTTCTGAACTGTTGTCAGCTGTACGCACAAGTTTATTATGGATCAATTCAGGATAAATCTAATTCTGAACCTTTAATAGGCGTTAACATATTATTAGATGGCAAAGGAGTTGCCACTTCAGATTTTGACGGTAACTTTAGTCTTAATATTTCAGAACAAAATCATACCATTACATTCAGCTATATAGGCTTTAAAGATGAAGTTAGAAATATTCAACTTAAAAATGGAGAGTCAAAGCAAGAAGCTATTAAGATGACAGACAATGCCAAACTCATTGAAACGGTTGTTGTTTCAGCAGGTAAGTTTGAGCAACGTATTGAAGAAACTACTGTTTCTGTTGAAGTAATTAAGCCCACTTTTATTTCGAATAAAAATACAACTAACATTCAAACGGCTATAGACCAAGTACCAGGAGTTAACATTACAGATGGACAAGCCAATATCAGAGGGGGAAGTGGCTGGAGCTATGGAGCTGGCACAAGAGTTCAGGTATTAGTAGATGATATGCCATTAATTTCAGGAGATGCTGGTCAGGCTCAATGGAGCTTAATCTCAACTGAAAATATAAATCAAGTAGAAATTATTAAAGGAGCATCTTCAGCTCTTTATGGTTCTTCAGCTTTGAATGGTGTAATAAATATTCGAACGGCGTACCCCACTGATAAGCCAGAAACAAAAGTAAACTTTCATACAGGCTACTATGACGATGCTCCACGTAAAAGCCTAAACTGGTGGGGAGAAAATAAAAGAAGTGTTTTTGGTGTAGACTTTTTACACAAAGAAAAAATTGGTAACCTTGATTTAGTATTGGGCGGTTTCCTTTTAGAGGATGAAGGCTACAGATATGGTGAAGAAACTAGTAGAAAACGTTTTAATTTTAATACACGTTACAAAGACCAAAAAATAGAAGGCCTTTCATATGGTGTTAACGCTAATTTCCTATTCAATGAAACAGCTTCAGCACTTATATGGCAAAGCTATGATGAAGCCTACATTCCATTAGATAGTTCAGTAACAAAAACCAGTGGAGATGTTTACAACGTTGACCCCTTCATTACTTATGTAAATCCTAATAATGGTGATAAGCACAATCTAAGAACAAGATACATGAGGGTTATTAATGATAACGATACCAAAGATAATTTAGATGGTCAGGACAATGAGTCCAAAACGTATTATACAGAATATCAATATCAAAAAAGTATAGAGTCAATAAGATTGAATTGGACAAGCGGATTGCTGAACGAATATGTTGATGCTGAAGCTGAATTGTTTAATGGAAAAAACTTTAAATTAAACCATGCTATTTTTACTCAGTTTGATAAAAAAATTGGTAAAAGAATCAATTTATCGCTTGGTGCCAGGTACGAGCAATTCAAATTAGAAACTAGTGAACTATATTTGATAGATGGCGACTCCATTAATTCATTTAAAGCTGCAAAACCTGTTTTTAGAGCAGGTATTAATTACCAAATTGGTGAAGGCACTTTTTTAAGGTCTTCCATAGGACAAGGATATAGATTTCCAAGTATTGCAGAACTATTTATTGAAACCGAAGTTTCTGGCGGAATATACGTTTATCAAAATCCTGAACTAAAACCCGAGGAAGGATGGAGCTCAGAAATAGCCATAAAGCAAGGCTTACAATTTGGAGAATGGCAAGGGTATTTGGATGTCGCAGCTTTTATCATGGAATATGATAATATGATGGAATTTAGTTTTGGACAGTGGCAACAGGTTTCTGGTGATGACCTTGGAATTGGTTTTAAATCCATAAATATTGGTGATACAAAAATCTCTGGGATGGAATTTTCAACTGCTGCCAGCGGCAAAATAAACAAAACAGAAATTAACTTAATAGGTGGTTATACCTACATAAACGCTATTCCCAAAAATCCTGACGCAATATATGCCGAAGATATTTACGGACTAGAACTAAACTACTACAACACCAGCTCGCTAGATTCTAATACACTATTTTTAAAATACAGACACAAACACATCGCTAAATTAGATGTTGAATTCAAGAGAGAAAAGCTATCTTTTGGAACGAGTTTCAGGTACAATAGTTTTATGCAAAACGTGGACTATATATTTGTATCCCCAGTTTTTGAAACTATAGTACCAGGAATACCAGAATCAAGAGAAAAATTAAAAGATGGCGATTTCATTGTTGATGCTAGACTAATTTATCAGCTATCAAACGAGCTCTCTTTATCATTAATAGCTAATAATCTCCTTAATAGAGAATATCAAAGTAGACCATCAAACATGATGCCCCCTCGTTCCTATTCAGTGAAATTCAGCCTAGATATATGAGAACACTAGGTATAATACCTGCCAGATATCAGTCTAGTCGATTTCCAGGAAAACCCCTTGCCGATATACTTGGTGAAAGTATGATTCAACGCGTTTATGAACGGGCTAAAAAATCTAACTTAGATGATGTTATTGTAGCTACTGATGACGAACGAATTGCAGAAGAAGTCAAATCCTTTAGTGGTAATGTCCGTATGACCTCAGACCAACACCTCAGCGGAACCGACAGGTGTATGGAAGTCGCTGAAAGTGTTTCAAAAGAGTTTGATATTATCGTTAATATACAGGGTGACGAACCTTTCATTGAAGCAGAACAAATCAACCAATTGATTGATGCTTTCGAAAGTCCTGACACTCAAATTGCTACCCTGGCACAACTCCTCGAACAAACAGAAGATTTACAAAACTACAATAAACCAAAAGTGCTTTTTGATGAAAATGAAATGGCAATATCATTTGATAGGGTTGTCAATAGCCCATTCAAAGCGAACACTTTTTATAAACATATTGGACTGTATGCTTTTCGTCGTAAAATATTGAAGGAAATATCACAACTCAAGCCATCAGCAAAAGAATTAGAGCTAAAATTGGAGCAATGGCGATGGCTAGAAAACGACTATAACATCAAAGTTAAAATAACGCCTTACGACGCCTGTTCAGTAGACACTAAAGATGATTTGAAAAAAATTATTGAAAGATTTGGGTAGGCTTATCGAAAATAATATTTTAGCAAAACGATGAGAACAAACATTAACAAGCATATATCCGATTTACTTTGCGAACATAATTGCGTGATTATTCCAGATTTTGGTGGCTTTGTAGCGAACTACGAATCCGCTTTTATCGATAGTAGAACTAACCATATGTTTGCTCCAAAGAAGTCTATTGTTTTCAATAGGAGTCTTAAAAATAACGACGGATTACTTATTAATGAAATTGCAGTTGGTGAAGGACTTACCTTCAAACAAGCGAAAAAAGAACTGGACAAATACGTTCTCAATTTAAACGAATCTTTATCACTACACAAAAAAGTATTCATTGATGAAGTCGGCACACTGTTGCTAACTTCTGACGATAAAGTATTGTTTGTTCAATCAAACTCAAGAAACCACTTGCTTGATAGTTATGGCTTTACCACTATTCAATACCCAGCCATTCAGCGAATCTCTATTCAAGAACGTTTTGAAGAAAAAATCAAGCATATTGATAAAGCCCATTTACCAAGCAACAAAAAGCCTTGGCTTAAAGTAGCGGCAGTACTCATTCCTATTCTTATGTTAAGTTCTTTGGGAATTTCTAACAAAGACAAGATATTTTCTGTCTATGCTAATCTTTCCCCATTTGGATCTTCAAGTTCAACTGTTGTAAAAGCAGTAGAAACTGTAAATACTCATTTATCTTCATTTGACGTAGAAAGTCCGACCAACAATATTGAAGAGGCTGTATTATCTTTTTATGAAGCAAAGAATAATATGACCAATATTGTTGTCAATGAAGTGACAAAACACTTTATTATTGCGGGAGCTTTTTCATCTAAAAGAAACGCTAAAAAAATGATTTCTAAACTACATAAATCAAACTTTACAAGTTCAAAAATTATAGGCAAAAGTAAATCAGGACTTTATAGAGTCTCTTATGATGGCTTCGTAAATTCATCCGATGCTATTATGGCTTTACGCGAAATCAAGAAGACCAATCCAAGTGCTTGGCTTCTATCAACACACTAAAAAATGTCTTCTAAAAAACCTTTACAAAGTTTAGCCACTCTTACGGAGATGGTTCTACCAAATGATACAAATAATTTAGATAATTTAATGGGAGGGCGACTTCTCCATTGGATGGATATAGCAGCTGCTATTTCTGCACATCGCCACTGTGGAAGAATCGTAGTTACTGCCTCAGTAAACAACGTCTCTTTTGAAAAGCCAATACCGAGAGGAAGCATTGTAACTTTAGAAGCTAAAGTCTCCAGAGCTTTCAAATCTTCTATGGAAGTATTTGTAGATGTATGGATGGAAAATCAAGCCACCAAAGGGCGTCAAAAATGCAATGAAGCCATCTATACTTTTGTAGCCGTTGACCAATTAGGAAACCCCATTGCAGTACCTTCAGTTATTCCTGAATCTGATTTGGAAAAAGACCGTTATGAAGGAGCATTGCGAAGACGTCAATTGAGCTTAATCCTTTCAGGAAGACTAAAACCAGAAGAGGCTGATGAGCTAAAAGCTCTTTTTATCAAAAAATAATTTTAATGTATTTAATATTTCTTCTGAAGTAATACTTGAAATACATTTAATTTTTCCACGACACTTTTGTCCATGCCTTGAACATGGTCTCTTATACTTATTTGAAATAATTAACTTTGAAAAATTATTAGTTTTGTAGGGAGAAAATCCTAATGACGGTTTTGTACAGCCCCAAAAAGAAATTATAGGCTTTTCTAAAGCTGCTCCCAAATGCATCATTCCTGTATCGTTTGACAATAAGATAAGAGAATTATTAATTATTATAGCTGATTGATTTAAAGTTGTTTTACCGCAGAAATTATATATTTTATTATTGCTTTTGGATAATTTATCAGCTAAATTGAAGTCATCGCTGCCGCCAATAAATACTATTGGAGTTTTAATTTTGTCTAACACCTCATTAATAATTTTAAAATTCAATTTTTTATTTTGGTGGGATCCAGCAAGCGACCAAACAATATACTCATCATTTATTAAATCATTTTTAGAAATTTTAAAATCTATAAAAAAATCTAACCCCTTATTATCATATTTATTATTAACTAGCGAGCTTATTGTTTTTAAATTTCTACTAACCACATGTTGGTTTTTTAAAAGATTAATACCAAAATATATGTAAATAAACTTATCTAAGTTGTTTTTTCTCACCTTAAAAGTCTTAATTTTAAGATACATTCTTAAAAGGTTTGATCTTAAGTTATTATGTAAATCAACAATTATATCATATTCTTCATTTTTTAAATCTTTTATAATCTCATAAATTGATTTATTAAATACATAAATTTTATCAATGAAAATATTGTTTTCAATAATTGAAATATTTTTAGTTTTAGTTAAAAAATGTACAATAAAGTCTTTTTGTTTGAGTGCTCTAACAACAGGAGTAGTTAGAATTATGTCACCAATTGATGAAAATCTTATCACTAAAATTTTCTG
>MDTG01339385.1_pt1 | contig 18860 bp, 18 predicted proteins | sample 811421 | NCBI WGS metagenome assembly MDTG01 (sample SAMN05326645, study PRJNA326480) | marine metagenome | isolation source: seawater | place: Pacific Ocean: South East | collected 2011
TTGCAGTATATTCTGGCACTTCAAATGATACAGCTACATGTGATTGAGCTGCAAGATTATATATTTCATCTGGTTTTGTTTTTTTTATTACGCTTGAAACTGAAAGGGAGTCAGTTATGTCACCATAATGAAGTCTAAATCTATAATTTTTATCATGAGGATCTTGATAAATATGATCAACTCTTGATGTGTTGATGCTTGAAGATCTTCTTTTTACACCATGTACAACATAATTTTTTCTTAATAAGATTTCTGCAAGATATGATCCATCCTGACCTGTGATGCCAAAAATTAAAGCTATTTTTTTTTTCATATTTTCAAAAATTTTTATATAACTTTTTTATCAATTGGTACATTAAACTTTATAGTTTCTCTCTTTTTTTAATAATTTAAAATAAAATAATTCATTCTTTAATATAAATATAATCAAAACTTTTTCTAAAAGGCATTTTGATTTTAAATGCTCTACAAAATCCATTGATTCTTAATAAATCATGAATATCTCCAAATGTATAATTTTTAACTATCATATTGTCATAGTGATGCTCAAAAATAATAATAGAGATATTTTTTATGGAGTCTTCTAATCCTTTTAATACTTCCAACTCATATCCTTCTGTATCAATTTTTAGTAGATCAATTTTTACTATTTTTTTTTTTTCTAAATATTGTTTTAAATTTATTTGTTTTACTGTCATTTTTTTATTAATTAATTTTCCTAAATATTGTTCTTATTTTTTAAAATAATTTGAGTCAATATTTAAATTTTTAATAGTAGATGAGGACGTTTCATGTAAATAATTAAGTTCTACATTTTGATTTTCACTACCAACAGCAAAATTTTCTAGAATTATATTTGAATTGATAAATTTTTTTTTAATATATGATGAATTTTTTAATAAATTTTTAAAAGTTACCTCAGAAGGTTCAAAAGAATAAATATCACTTACCTTAAAGTTTTTTAAAAAAAGCTCTATAGACTCACCCTCGTGTGCACCTATATCAAATATAACTTCTAAGGATTCTGAATTATTTAATCTTTTAAGTTCTTTAATAATTTTTTTTTTTGTGAAAAAAATCAAATAATTTTAAGATTTCTTTTAATAAAGAATTAATCATTTTTTCCCACTAAGAAAAAAATAGTTGTTTTTTTTCTCTAATTTAATTCCTTTATAAATAACACAGTTTATATCATTTTTATTTTTACAATTCTGGTATTGTTGTTTAATTTCTTTCATAAAGTTATTTATTCTAAAATAATCTTCCTTAATCACATAATTTGGATTATTGAAAAAATTATATTCGAATCTATTAATTTCAGAATTTATTCTATTTATATTTCGACCAATAAAAATGATTAAAGCAAATGTTGTTAAAATAATTATAATGTTTTTTAAATTTTTTTTTGGTGAAAAACTAGAAATATTTATAGAGAATGGAATAAAAAAAATTAAAGCTATTAAACTATAACCTCCATATCTTAAACTAGGATGATTATAAAACCATTCAATGAAAAGAATAGAAATAATCGCTAATATTCCTAAAATTTTTTTATCAATTTTTATTTTCTTTTTATTTTGATTATAAAAAAAAGAGTAAACAACAGCTAATAAAAAGATAATACCTGCTAGAAAATCTGATACTTTATTAAAAAAATATTTATCAATCCAATTTCCCACCCAGTTAAAACCTTGAATATATTCTTCGGGGTTCTCAACACGATAATTAGGTCCTGCTCCAGCTTTAGACCATTGCTCGTACCAATTATTCATTAACTTAGCTTCACTCTTTAATGACCAATCAAAATTTTGAAAACATGTAAATTCAACAGGATATAATATACATCCAGTATTAAATATGTTTATAATAATTAAAAAAGAACCAACAAATACAAAAAGATAAAAATAAAAATTTTTACAAAAACTCTTAAATAGATTTATTATATTCTCATTCTTTAAGATAAAAAAAATAGGTATTAGCGTTAATAAATACAAAACATAAAATGCTTTGAGTGAAATTATTAATCCTAATAAAATAAAAATTTTAGAAAAAAAATTTTGGTATATAATTTTTTTTCTAAGTAAACTGAAAATTTCAATAAATAAAATCAGAATTAATATTTGTGCAGAACGATCTGTTCCATGTTCTGATATTCTATAAAAAAATGTGTTTATAAATAAAAAAGATAAAAGTGTTAAAAAAAATATGAAATCATAATTTTTATTTTTTAAATCTTTAACCAATTTAAAGATTAGAATTAGGTTGGAAATTCCAAAAAAAAGTGTGGCACCTATGTTGAATGAAAAATATTTTATATATGGAAGATAAAATAAAGAATTAAGATAAAAAAGAGACGATGGGGTTCTAAAACCATGATTCAAATTTCCCATCCCTATAATCAAATTCTCTTGCGTTAGATAATATATATATGGAAAATGATAATATGGAAAATCATCATGAGTTTTAGCGGCCAACAATCCAAAAATTAAAATAACAAAAATAATTAAGATAAAAGTATAATAATTAATTATCAATTTTTTATTCTTATTAAACATAATTATAAAAGAGATAATCCCTAGTATTAATATAACTCCATTATGGATTAAATTATGACTTATAAAAAAATGAGTAAATAATGATATGACTATCCAAAAAAAGATTGCTCCTAATAAACAAAATTCAAACTCTAAATCAGTTTTTTTTTTAAAAAAAGATTTAAACGCTAAACTATAACCAATCAATGACAGTATAATTGTAAAGTAAGATGATAAAAAAATTATTAAATTCATTAATTTTCAATTTTATTTATTAATTGAAATATAAAAAGATAGTTATTAAATGCCTATATCAAAAACTTTATATATAAGATAAATAAAATTTAAAGTTATTAATATATAAAAAAACGTTAGATGCTATTTATTTTATGAATAATCTTACTTTAGTAATTCCAGCAAAAAATGAGAAGGAGTCTTTACCCCATGTTTTAGAGGAGCTTAAAAATCTTAATTTGAAAATTTTAGTTATACTGGAAGAACAAGATACTGAAACGATAAATTCTATCAAAAATTATAACTGCAAAATATTAAATCAAACTAAGAAAGGTTATGGAAATGCTTTAATTGAAGGAATCAACAATACAACTACAAAATATTTTTGTATCTTTAATGCAGATGGATCATTTAATCCAAGTGAATTGGAAAGTATGCACAATCAAGCTCAAAATGAAAAGTTTGATCTAGTTTTTGGAAGTCGTTACGAAAAAAATGCAGGAAGCGATGATGATACAATTGTTACATTTGTTGGAAATAAAATTTTTTCTTTTTTAGGAAAAATTTTTTTTTCCCTTCCCTTAACTGATATTCTTTATACTTTTGTCCTTGGAGATACAGAGAAAGTAAAAAAATTAAAATTAATCAAAGAGGACTTTAGTTTTTGTGTTGAACTTCCAATAAAAGCAAAAAAAGCTGAGCTTAAATTAACTACAAATGTAGCTTTTGAGAGAAAAAGAATTGGTGGGAAAAAAAAAGTAAATGCATTTAAGGATGGATTGAAAATTCTTATTTCAATGATTGCCTTATACTTTATTTGATAAAATTTTATATCTCATCAACATAAGATAGGTTATTAAATAAGTAGTTAAACTCAAAAATAATAATATAACTTGAAACTTAGTATTATAAATAAAAATTGATGCAAAATATAAAATTATCCCATTAAATATACTTATACTTAAACCAGTAATTGAGTTTAAAAAACTTTTACTTAAATTTATTTTTTTTAATAAAAAATAAAAAAATAATTGGTGAAAATGAGATGTATCTGGCTTCAATGGTGAATATTTTGATTTAATTTTTCGAATTAAAGAAAACAAAATTTCAAATGCTGGATACCAAAAAATATTGACTATAAAATATGGGGATATATTTTGATTTTGATAAAATATGTCTATTAAGATATATCCTGAAAAAAGTGACAGCAAGTAAACTCCACTATCTCCTAAGTAAAGTTTGTTAAACAAATTAAAAGTTAATAGAATAATTAATAACAAGATAAAAGAGAATATAAAAATTTCTTCATAAAAAATTATTTTTCTATCAATTAAATTTAGTATTACTGTGAAAACTATTAAAAAATAACCTAATGATATTCCATTATTCCCATCTATAAAGTTTGAACCATTAATTAAAACCAGTAAACAAAATAAAACAAAAAAAATATTAAAATAATAATTTTCTAATAGGATATTCATCCATTCTAATCTTACATCAAAGACGGATACTTCTAAGTGAACGATAAATAGTAAAAGTATAAAGATCTGAATTAAAAACCTATAAGTAGGTGATTTTATAAAATTTAAATCTGTAACAAGCCCTAATAAAAAAAAAATTGATAAATAAAAAATCAAAAGAATATCAAAATATTCTTGATTATAATAGAAATATCCAAGTAGAAATATTCCTCCAGATAAAGGAACTTTATAATCTTGATTATAAATTTGATGTAATTGACCCGTGGTATTTAAAAGTATATTTTTTTTTAACAATAAATAATTTACGATTAAAATAAATATAATTAGAAAAAAAATCTCTATCATTTTTTTAAAAAATTTATAGATAGAATTAGTAAACTAAATAATGATTTAAAAAAAGACTGTTTCAAATAAGTTCTATAAACAAAATATCCATCTAATAATTTTTGTATGATTGAGGATGATAAAGAATTTTTTAAAGATCTCCACGAAGTAAGGGGTTTTTTGATTGGATAAAATACAAATTTTTTTTTTGCTAATTTTAACCACAAAATATAATCCTCTTTTGTCTTTAATTTTGCAAAATATTCTTTTTTCAATAATGTTTTTTTTATCATAACTGTCGATAATCCTATGTCACAAGATTTTAAAAGATCTCTATACTCTATTTTTCTTGCTTTTCTGAATCCAATTTTACGATTATTTGAATCTATAATATTATAAGATGTATGACTTATTAATGCTTTATTTTTAATCATATAATTTAATTGTAATTTTAGTTTTTCTGGATGCCATAAATCGTCAGAGTCTACAAATGCTATAAATGTTCCTTTTGATAATTTAATTCCTCTATTTCTTGACATTCCTGCACCAATATTCTTTTGGTTGATTACTATTTTAATACGACTATCCTTTTTCTGTAGGGTTTTTAAAAAAGGTAAATCTTTTTTGTCATTATCATCGTAGATAATTAATACCTCAAAATATTTATACTTTTGATTAAAAATTGATTTGAGAGTTTGTTCGATAAATTTTTTTTTTTGGTAATAAGGAATTATTATGCTAACTAATTTCATTAAATACGATTTTCATATAATAATTAGACTATTTTAAGATTAATGACACAAAAAAAACTAATCCTTTTCATGCCATCAATCGAAGTTGGTGGAGTAGAAAAAAATTTTTTTATAATATCAAATTTTTTAGCAAAAAATTTAAATAAAACCTTTTTAATTACTGCCGAAAAAAATGTTTCAAAAAAACTAAAAAATATAGAAATTATTTATCCTAAATCAGATTTTTGGAGAAAAAAAGGTCGACTTAGAAAATATATAGTTTGTGTATTTTTATTGATTAAGATTTTAGTTAAAGAAAAGGATTCTCTTGTTTTTTCATTTCAAGCAAATTTATATGCCATATTAATATGCAAATTATTTAGAAAAAAAATAATATCAAGATCAAATTCATCTCCATCTGGATGGTCTAATAATTTGATTAAAAAATTTATTTATAAAATTGGATTAAATTTAGCTGATAAATTAATTGTTAATAGTTCAGAATTCAAAAAAGAAATGAAAAAAAAATTTTCTATTAATTCTGTACTAATTTATAATCCACTTAACAAAGAGGAGATATTAAGATTATCAAAAAAAAAAATTAAAAATTATTTTCCAAAAAACGCTCTTAAAATTATAAATGTAGGCAGATTAGCTGACCAAAAGGATCAGTTAACACTTTTAAAAGCTATAAATATAGTAAAAAATTTATGCAAAATAAAATTAATCATAATTGGAAGAGGGGTAAAATTAAACGAAATACAAGAATATATTAAACTTAATAGATTATCAAAATTAGTAACAGTTTTTTATACTCAAAACCCAATTCCATACATGAGACAAGCTGATGTTTTTGTTTTATCTTCAAAATTTGAGGGTCTTCCAAATGTTTTATTAGAGAGTATTGTTTTAAAAAAAATGATTATATCAAGTTCTTGCCCAACTGGGCCCAAAGAAATTTTACTCAATGGTAAAGCTGGATTATTATTTAACGTTGGAGATTATACTCAACTTTCAAAGAAAATATTATTTTATAGTAAAAATAAAAAAAAATGCAAAAGAATGGTAAATTTTTCTAGCAAGAACATTGAAAGATTTGATTATAAAAAAAATTTAAATAAATACTTAAGTCTAGTAAATAGTTTTTAGATAATCTTAATAATGAAAAATATAACTAAAATTAACTATATTTCTGAACTAAATCTTCCTAACAAGTCTGCATATTCAATTCATGTTATGAAAATGTGTGAGGCTTTTTCTGCGCTTGGGTACGATATTAATCTTTTCGTAATAAATAACAAAAAAAATTCACAAAAAGTTTTTAATTCTTATAATATTAAAAAAAGATTCAAAATAATCTCTATTTTTAATAGTTTTAAACAATTTAATTTTTTGTTAAGAATTATTTTTGCTTTTAAAATATTATCAAAAAACTTTGAATATGATTCAATTTTTTTATCAAGAAGTATCATATTTGCGTTATTTGGATCAATTTTTAATAAAAAAATAATATTAGAATTACATCACGAGATTACAGGTTTTTCAAAACTAATTTATTGGACTTTTAATTTTTTAGGACTAACACAAAATTTAAAATTTATTTTTTTAAATAAAGAATTAAAAAAAATTTATAAAATTAAAGATAAAAAAAGTGTAGTTTTGGACGATGCAATTAATCTAGAAGACTTTAAAAAAAAAAAAATCGAAAAAATTCAAAAAAACATCCGTGTATATTGGTAGTTTTTTTGAAGGAAAAGGAATTGAACAAATTATCAGATTAGCTAAATACAACAAAAATTTATACTTTCATATTTATGGTGAAAAAAGATATTTAAAATATGATAAAAAATTAAAAAATATTAAAATTTTTGATTATGTAAATTATTCAAAAATCCCCACTATTTTATCAAGATATGAGGTAGCTTTAATGCCTTATCAAAACAAAATCAAAGGTAGAGGATCTATTTGGTTAGAAAAATATATGTCCCCATTAAAAATGTTTGATTATATGGCTGCCAAAATGATTATTATTGCCTCTGATTTAAAAGTATATAGTCATATTCTTAAAAATAACACTAATTGTAAATTGGTAAAAGTTAATGATGATCGAAAATGGTCTAAAATTATTTCATTAATTTTTAAAAATTTGAATGATTACAGATATTTAAAAAAAAATGCTTATTTAACTGTTAAAAAATATACATGGAAAAATAGATGTGTAAAAATAATCAATCTTGCAAAAAAAAATATCTAATTAATTTTTTCTTAACTTTAGGTATATTTTTCTAATTAGATTTAAGAAAGAAAAGCTTCTATTAAATATTTGATTACATCTTTTTAATTGATTTTCATTCCTTTTAGTTAATTTAACTGCTCCCGTTCCAATAAATGAAGCTTCAAAATATAAATTTTCATGATTTGAATTATAAATTTCTAATAATTTCTGAAAAGTTTCATGATTATTTACTTCAAGTGAAAAATTATTTTTTTCTCTATTCTTTAAATAAGGAAGATGAGATGTGTCATCAATTACAAAAACACCCCCCACATTTAATCTATCAAAATAATGGTATAGTATTTTTTCAACATGTTTTGCTGTGTGTAATGTATCCAGGTATATTATATCAAATTTTAATGGTATTTGTTTATCTATAAAATCATAATTGTCATCTTTACTATGAATAAATCTCCAATTTTCTGATTTGAAGTGATAACTATAATCAATAATATCAACAGAATATAAAAAACCATTATTGTCCTCACATATTTTTAAAAAAATAGATGTGGAAAGAGCTTTTTTACTTACACCAAACTCTAGGATAACTGGTTTCTTTAAACTATTTAACTCTTTATCAAAAATTCTTAGAAATTTGATTTTATGTCTCTCTTCAAAATTTTTCATTTATTTCTTTATTATTCTTGGATATGAAAGACGTGTAATAAACATTAAATATTTCATAAAAAAAAATTGTATTATATCATCTATTAACATGAAAAAAAAAATTATAATAGTATATCTTTGTTCGCCATATGTGCCTAAAAATAATTTTATTAAATTTATTAAAAATTATAAAAGATATAAATCAGGTATAAATTCTGAATTACTCATTTGCTATAAAAATTTAACATCATCTCAAATTTCTTTTTTTCAAAAAAAAGTTAGAAATTTAAAATATAAAGAATTTTTTGATGAAACAACTAAAAATGATTTTGATATTGGTACTTTTAGAAGGGTGGCAATTAAATATAATAATCATTTATTGTTTTTTATGGACCTTCATGCATACCCAGTTAAAAAAAATTGGCTTAAATATTTTTATGATAACTACAAAAAAAAGACTATAATTGCCTCAACTGGTTCATACCAAAGTATATCATCAAATGCTCGGTATAGAACTAAAGGTGATAATTACATTTTATTTTTTTATAAAATTATTAAATTTTTTATTTTATTTCCTTTATTCCCAAATCCTCATTTCAGAACAACAAATTTTCTAATTAGCGCTAAAGATTTTTTAAGTTATGATTTTCCGAAAGATATAAATTCTAAAGAGGATACTTGGTGTATCGAAAGCGGAAGAAATAGCATGTATTATTTTTTTAAAAAAAAAAAATTTAAAATTTATGTTGTTAATTCAGATAATAAGCTTTTTTCTGAGAAAGATTGGCCTAAAAGTGAAACTTATGCATTTAAAGAACAAAGCAAAAAAATTATGTCAGATAATCATGAAAGAAAATATAGTAAATTAAACTTAAAGGAAAGAATCAAAAAAAGCTTAACAGTATGGGGCTATTTTGAGTGAAAATAATAACTTTCATATTAAAATATTTTTTAAAGTGTCCTGGTTATAATTTGACATATTAAATTTTTTGATAAAAAAATTGTTAAATACATTCAATTCTTTTTTGCTAATTAAGCTTTCTAATTTTTTTATCATATCTGCAGGTGAATTGAAAGTTAAGTTGTCTTTATGATGTTCAAATAATTTTTCAGAGTTATTAGTTTCAATTTGAAATAAAGTGCCACCATTTTCTAAAATTTCAACACTTCTTGGATATAATATTTGGTCTCCATCTTTTGCTAGAAAATCTAAACAAATATTACCGTCATACAATTTTTTTAAATAACCATAATGAAAATCCGATCTATACGCATCTGCAAAGTATTTCTTTAAATCGTCACCAATAAACATACACTGGTCATTGAAATTTTCTTTAATAATCTTAAGTAACTCAATTCTTACTAAAGATTTTATACAAGAATATATAAATTGTTTTTTTTCAAAATTTAGGTCATTAATCTCGATTGACTCCCAAAATTTTTGATTATCTAAAAGTGATAAGTCTTTCAAAATTCTTTCTTTATTTTTAATCCAAATTTTTAATACCAGAGGGTCATTTACAATTTTACATGAAAGTGCAATTACTATTTTTGGATTTTGAAGATCGTTTCTTTTTTTTATATTGAAAGGATAAAACTGGATAATATTACTTGTTTTAGTAAATAAAGTACTAGCTGTTACGTAATTATTTTTATAGTTTTTATAATTTTCTGGTATCTTTAAAATTGTACCCCCAAACCATATATTAATTGAATTTTTTTCATTGGACAAAAAAGGCCAACCATCACAAGATATGAATTTGAATTTATTAGATAAATTAAGTTTATATATCAAATATCCTAACCAAGATAAAAGAGGTCCACTAAGAACAATTAGTCTGTAACCGTTTAAAATTTTAGATTTAAGAAAATTATTAAAAGCTAACTTTCGATATTTATATCTATTAATAATAAAAATAATTTTCATCTGATAGCATTACTCCAGTCGATAATTGATTTTTTAATTTTTCTAATCATGTCGGTAAAAGGTCAGTTCTACTTTAATAAAAAAAATTTTAATAATCATTTCCAAACTTTTGATTTAAATATTTTTACCTTAGAGTATTTTTTTTTTCTAAAATTAATTAAATTTTTATCTAAATCTCTAATTTTTGAGATAAAAAAAACTTTATCATTAACATAATCAATCAATTGAGGTTTTTTTTCATAAACCATTATGGGTGCTATACCGTAAAAACTTGATTCTAACAACATTGTACTATTAAATGAAATTAAAAATTCAAAATTTTCTTTCATTAAATTCAAAACATTTATTTCTTTTAAAATATTTATTTTTTTTTCAATCAAAAATTTTACAAAATTAGGATCTTCTTTTTCAAAAGGTCTCAATTTGAAAAAAATATCATAACTTATTTTTGAGGTTAATATCTTATTAATAATTAAATCATACTGATATTTTGAAATTTTATTTTCTTGAATTATTAAAATTTTTTTTGAAAAATCTTTTTTAAAAAAATTATAATCTTTAAATCTTTTTTTTATAAAAATTTTTTCCTGATTAAATTTATCATCAATCTTCAAAAGCTTTTTTTTAAAAAAATTGCTCCACACATAATATCTTTCAAAATTTATATTTCTGATATTTTTTTGAATTGATTGTGAAGTTGAAAATCTTCCATGTTGGTATAAGAATAATTTAATATTATTTTCACTACATATTTTTGAAAATAATTGGATATGCCTATAATCATCAATCATATAAAATTCTTTTAATCTTAAATATTTAAAGATATTTGATAGAAAATTATAATTTAATTTATCAACTTGTTTTTTTTTTAAAAATAATATTTTTCCAAAAATATAGTTAAGGTTAAATATATGATTAAAAAATATTGTATTTTTACTTTTCAAAAATGAGATGAAAGATTTATAGAAATTTTGACTTCTTATAAAAAAAATTGAATCTTTTTTTTTTAAATAAACCTTGGTTCTAGGATCAAAATAATCCTTATATTCAGATTTTACAGATGAAAATTGTGCTTTCTTTATTTTTTTAAATCTAAAATAAAATACTACTGAAATTGACAAAAGAGTTAGAAGAAAACTTTTGAAAAAATTAGACATGTTAAAGTTATACCTATTATTCTTAAATTATTAGTATTAATTAAGGCAATAAATTCATTTTTTTGTTAGTAATAGCAAATATTATATTTAATAAAGAAATATTTTATATGAAAAATGATTTAAAGATTTATATACAATCAAATCCTCAACAACTTACAGCTGCTAAAGTTGCGAAATATTCTTTTAAAAAACAAGGTTTTGAAAATATTGAGATTATTAACTTGGAGGATAACAGTCTTCTTAAAGGAAAGTTTGGAAATAAATTTAAAAGGAATGGTAAAATAATATCTTTCGACCCAAATGACTTACAATCATTTACTTTATTAAGATTCTTCCCTCCACAAATTTGCAAGAATAAGTATTGTTTAATTATTGACCCAGACGTTTTTGCTGTAAAAAATTTTGATAAAATCTTTGATATACATATTGATGATAAGTTAAAAATATATTGTACAAAAAAAAATGACAGAATTAAATCTGAAGTAATGTTAATAAATGCTGAAAATTTTAATCTTTGGAATTTCGAAAAAATTATAAATGATTTGTTTTCACTTAAAATTGATTATTCTGAACTTATCAATCTAGATTTTATTGATAAAAATTCAATTGGATTAATAGATGAGAATTTTAATTCTCATGATGAAATAACAGATCAAACTATTTTATTACATACAACAAATAGAATTACACAACCTTGGAAAACTGGACTTGATATAGATTATTCCTACCATACATCAAATTTAAATTTGTTAATTAATTATTTTAAAAAATATGTTGGATTAAATTATCAAAAAAAATTATTAGAAAAGAAATATCAAACACACCCTAATGGAAAAGTAATTGAGTTTGTGACAAGACTTTTTGAGGGTGCAATTGATTCAAAAAATATTACTTATGAAGAATTGATTTTTTCTGTTGAGAAAAAATTTATCAGTAAACAATTTTTAGATACACTTAAGTTAAAATAAGATTTTTTAAATGAAAAACTTTTTATCTTTATTAATAAATAGGCTTTTATATAAAATAACAAATTACTATTTATTAAAAAAAAAATATATAGTTATATATCGAAATGGTTCTGCTATAGGTGATCATGTATATCTAAGTAGTATTATTCGAAAAATTTATGATCAAAAAAAATATAAGATTATAATTTTTACAAATTATTCAAATCTTTTTTTAAATAATCCTAAAGTATATAAGTTATTCAAATTAAATGCAGATAGTATTATTTGGTTTTTCTTAAAATCTCTAAAAGGAAAATATATATTAGAATTTCATAGTGTTCATGCAACCAAAGAAAATCATTTTTTAAAAAAAAAATATTTTTTATTTTTCCATGAAAAAAAAAATATTCATTTAGCTCAAGCAATGTCAGATCATTTTAATCTTGATATAGATTATAAAAATTTAAAGAATGAATTTTTTTTCTCAGAAAAAGAATTAATTAAATATAAAGATGAATTAGATTTACCAAATAATTTTTCACTAATACAATCAACAACTAAAACTAGTTTTACAAAAAATAAAGAATGGAAATTAGAGGGTATGCAGGCGATTATTAATCACTTTTCTAAAATTAACTGGATACAGATTGGTCTATCCAATGAACCGATGCTAAACAATTGTATTCATAAACTAGATCTAGACTTAAGAAAATCAGCTTTTATTATTTCAAAATGCGATTTTCTTGTTACATATGAAGGGCTTTTTAACCATTTGGCTTCATGCTTTGATAAAAAAAATTTTTTAATACATACAGGATTTTTACCTGAAGCAGCTTTTAATTATAAAAACAATATCCTCTTAGAAAAAAACTCAAATATGAATTGTTACCCTTGTTATGATATAGAATGTGAAGAACACAACAAAAATTGTTTAGAAAATTTAAGTACAGATTATGTTTTAAATAAAATAGAAAAAAATTTATGAAAAATTTTATTTACAAGCTATTTATAATAATAATTGCTAATATTTTTATATTAGAACTTATTAGTTTTACCCTTATTAAGATTAATTTTGTTCCTGGAGGTCTAACACCCATGGTAGCATTTATTGCAGACGAAAATTTTGCAGTTTCAAGAAAAAAAAATACAAAATTTAATTTTTCATCTAAATGCTGGGACTCGGAAGTTTACTATAATCGTCAAGGAATAAGATCATTGTATGATATAAAATTAAAAAAAGAGAAAAAAAGAATAGTTCTTCTCGGAGACTCAATGACAGAAAATTATCAACTGTCAGACGGATATGATTTAGCATCTACTCTTCAAAAAAAAATGGGAAATGATGAATATGAGGTAATTAATTTTGGTTTTTCGTCAACCGGAATAGCAGAACATATAAAATTATACGAAAAAAAAATAAAAGAATTGAAACCTGATTTTTTAATTTATTTTCCTGATACGACAGACATATCAGATAACCATATTCGTAGAAGACGACCCAATCAAGAAATGTATAAAGTTATTAATGATAAACCAATAAAATTGGAAAAAGATTTAAATTTTTGGAAAAATTATAATTCAAACTATAATAAATTTAAAAGAGAATATTTATATCATATAAAAAAATACTCAAATTTTTATAAAGTTTATTGGGCTTTACAAGAGTCTTTGTACGTTAAAAAACAAAACGAAATTAAAAGAAAAAGAAAAGTATTATCAATTGACTCTAAAGATTATAAAGATCAAAAAATTGTATATGAATATTTAGCTCAAATTTTCAAAAAAAATATAGATAGAGAAGTTACCGAACTAGTTGTAATTAAAACACTTAAATCAACAGAAATTGAACACTTTAGAACTAAAGATAGCAGAATATTTGATGATAAAGTAAAATTTTTTAATGATGTTTGGGGAGAAGAAAATTATTTTAATCCAATGAAAGAAGCTATCAAATATTTGAAACAACAAAATAAATATATATATCCTCATTTATCTTTTGAATGTGACCCCCATTATGATAGAGAAGGAGCAAAATTTTACTCAAAATTTATCTCGGAAAACATTTTTAACTAATTTATGTGTGGTGTTTATTTTTATCCAAAAACTTTGAGTATTTCGGATGATCATTTCAAAAAATATCTTTATCATAGGGGTCCTGACTTTCAAAATAAAATTGAAACTAAAAATTTTGTAATTGGCCACAATCTACTTTCAATAAGAGGTGAAATAGAAATTTCTACTCAACCTTATAAAATCAATGAAAATTATTTACTCTCATTTAATGGAGAAATTTATAATACAGACTCAATTGTAAAAAAATTTGATTTAATTGATTCAGAAAGCGACACTAATATTCTTTCACAATTAATAGCTAAAGTAGGTCAAAACTTTATAAATTACATTGAGGGAATGTATGCAATAATATTATTTAATATTAAAACAGAGGAAGTTTCTATCTTTAGAGATCATTCGGGCCAAAAGAATATTTATTACTACAATTCAGATAAAGGGGTAGTTATTTCTTCTGAAATTTTTCCTATTGTAAAGCTTAAAAATTTTAAAAATGAAATTGATAATTTATACATTAACGAGGCTTTAGTAATTGGTCATCCTTCTAGTAGTAAAACAATTTTCAAATACATCAAAAAACTACAACCTGGTCAAACAATTACATTTAATAAGAACGGATCAAAAATTTTATCAAAAATTACTACAAAAGTTTACCCTAATGAATTTATAGATAAGTCAATTTATGAATGCATAGATGAAACAATTCAAAAACATACTTTGTCTAACTATAAAGTGGGTATTAATCTTAGTTCAGGGATTGATTCAAATATCGTTCTATATCATGCTATAAAACACAAATCTAACATTGAGTCCTTTTCGACATTTTTTGAAGATGTTGATGAGAGATATAATTTAGATTTCAATGGTGCAAAAGATATTTCAAACTACTACGGTATAAAATTTAACGAAACAATCATCACTAAACAAGATTATGAAAATGCTTTTAGTGAGTCTTTTTCAAATATTGAAGAAATTAATCGAAACATTGGTAACCCGACTTATCTTTTAAATTATCATCATCAAAACCAAAAAGGATTTAAAACCATATTAAGTGGAGATGGAGGTGATGAAATATTTGTAGGTTATGATTGGTATTTTAAAGGAAGATTAAGAGAAAAGTTATTAAAAAAATTATGTTTTATGGGAAAAAAAATGAATTCTATATTTTCTCTTTATAATTATTTTTCGCAGTTCAGCAGATACAATCTGTTTAAAAATAAAGAATTCATAAATAGTAAAAACCTTTCAAAAAAAATAGGTTACTCTAATAAACTAAATGACACTGAACTATTTATAAAAGAAAACTTTCCAAATAAAATTTATCAATTTGATTTTTTTAAATTATTTCTAGACCAATACTTGTGGCTACCCAATGAAATATTAATGAGGGCAGATAAACTTGGAATGCTTAAATCTTTAGAAATTAGAAATCCATTATGTGATCAAAATTTAAGAAAAAAATTAATTTATGAATTAAATAAAACTGATTTTAAAACAAATCAAAATAAACAAAAAATTAGGGAAATTTATTCCTCAAAAATCCCTTTTGATATAATAAATAAAATAAAATATGGGTGGACATCTCCAAAAGATTGGATAGAAAGTGAAAAAATAAAATCAGAAATTTTAGACAATATACCAAATCACAATAGTGAATTTTTTAACTGGATGAATTTTAAAAATGAAATAAAGAAAAATAAGAATATTATGTCAAATAGATCGATTTACCCATTAATCTCATTAATTTTTTTAATCAAAAAATTTAATTTAACAATCTAATGATACTCAGCCATAAACATAAATTTATTTTTTTAAAAACAAAAAAAACAGCAAGTACATCTTTAGAAATAGCTTTATCTAAAATCTGTGGTGAAAATGATATTATAACCCCTGTAAGTGAATTAACTTGGTTAGGAAAGATAAGGCGTTTTGAAAAAAATAATGAAGAGGATCTAAGAAAAAAAATTAATGCAAAAAAACCCCAAAATTATAAAGGCAGTTTTACTTTTGAGGCTATATATTTAATTAGACAACTAATTCACTTTTATTATTACAAGCTAATTACAATTATTATAGATCCAAAGAACCTTAAACTTCTTAAAAAAAAAAGAAGATTCAAATTTGATCAACATATGGAAATTGGGGAGGTAAAAAAATACATAAATAAAGATATATATAATAAGTACTTGAAATTCGCAGTTGTAAGAAATCCATTCGATCAATCTATTAGCGATTATTTTGATCAACAAAAAAGGCCAGAAAATCCAAAACATAAAAATTTTGACGATTATTTAAAAAATAGAATGGGCTATTTTTTTTTTAAAAATAAAAGAAAAATTTCTATAAATAATAATTTAGAAATAAATGAATTTATCAGATATGAAAATCTTGAAAAAGATTTAGTTAAAATATTAAAAAAACTTAAAGTGCCTCATAAGCAAATTATAGAAGATTTAAAAAAAACTAAAGCACATGGTGGACTTAGAAGTAAAAAATTTAAAATTCAAAAATTGAATAAAGTACAAAAAAATAAAGTAAAAAAAGCAAGCAATTTCTTTATCAAAAACTTCTACAAAAAACTAAATTAATTTTTATGATAATTTTCTAATAGATTTCTATATTTATTGGACACATAAAATCTAAGCATTTTAGAAAGTAAATTTTTTCCAGAAATACTTTTATTAAAAATACTTTTCTGGTCAGACTTCCAATTTAAGTGAGCTCCATTATCCATACATACCTTACATAGACTATAATTTCCTCTTAGATTTTGAATTTCATCATGACTTTTATCTAAAAAGTTATCTATTACTTTATACTCACCCCCATAAACACCACAACAAATTGGAACACTTCCATCTTTTCTTATAGCAATTTTATTTTCTTTTCTTGTGCAGATTTGATTTTCTTTGATTTTATTTTGACCACTTTTATCCCATTTTTCATACTCTTTAACTGGATCTGTAAGTAATAAACTTATGAGATTTAAGTCTTCATCTGTTATTTTAGGCAGTTTAAAACTAATATCGTCTGAAATTTTTTTCTTTTTTAAATCAATTAATGATAGGACTTTTTCTATAGGCATAAACATAGCTGCATAGGGTCTAAATTCAAATCCTATCTCTTTACATAAATTTTCCATCTTTGAATAATCTTTGCCAACATTATGTTTATAAACATGAAAATTCATAATAAATTTTGTATCAGTGTTAAATTCATCTCTAAATTTTTTTAATTTATATATATTTGATAAAACTTTTTCTATTTTGCCTCTTTTATGTGTTGTCGAATATGTTTCTTCATAATAACCAGAAATAGAAATTTTAAATTCAGTAGGATTTGATTTTACTATTGATTTAAAGTCTGCATCAAAATTTAGATTACTCGAAACTCTTGACCTAAGTTTTTTCTTATTCAAATATTCTATAAATAAAGGTAAATCTTGATGAAGTGTGGGTTCTCCCCAATCATAAAGTGATACCCAGGTATTTAGATCACCACTTTCTCTAGCAATCTTATCAGCTATTTCGTAGAACAACTCTTTTAAAATAAATCCTTTAGGTCTTGTGTGTTTAAGGTCAATGTTCCCAACTGGACAGGAAGGACACCTCAGATTACAGTTGCCCACTATATCAACGCTGTAACTTAAATAATTTTTTTCCATAATAAATATTTTAATATTTTGTTAACCTATCTAAAATTGATTAACATTATTAGGTAATATTTCAATTTTTTTATCTTTAATAGATATTATTTTATCGCAATTTTTTAAATTTTCCCTCTTATGAGATATTAAAAAAATAGTTTTCTTCCCTTTCAACTGATTAATTATATCGATTATTTTTTTCTCAGTTTTTTCATCAAGTGAGCTTGTTGGTTCATCAAGAACCAAAATTTCTGGATTATTGTATAATGCTCTTGCAATACCAACCCTTTGCTTTTGGCCTTGCGACAAAAAATTTCCATCTTCACCAACTAAAAAATCCTCTTTTTCTGGCTTTGAAGAAATAAGGTTTGATAATTTTACCATTTCAATAACCTCAAATAATTTTTTCTTATCATGTTCATCTTTCTTAATCCCAAAACATATATTTTTTGACAAAGTATCATCTATCAAAAAAATAGTTTGAAAAACAAAAGCAATGTTAAATGATCTGTATAATTCTACCTCATTCTTACCATTGACAATTATTTTTCCACTGTCAGGTTCAACCAAACCAAGTATTAAATGCATAAGAGTCGTTTTTCCTGAACCACTTTCACCAACAATTCCAATAAACTCATTCTTTTTTATATCTAAATTTATATTTTTAAAATCAAGCAAATCTTTTGAATTTTGATAATTAAAATTAATATTTTTTAAATTTATGGAATCAAAATTACCATATTTTTTATACTTTTCTTTTTCGGTTAATTGCAATTTTTTATCATTCTTAAAATCAATATACTTATCATAGGCAGTTGCGAGTCTCTCCGTTTGAAATTTTATATATGACGCATAATTGATTGATTGAATAATCTTTATTATAGCTGGCATTATTCTTATTATAACTAAAAACAACATACCCAATAAA
>MDTG01288152.1_pt1 | contig 18859 bp, 18 predicted proteins | sample 811421 | NCBI WGS metagenome assembly MDTG01 (sample SAMN05326645, study PRJNA326480) | marine metagenome | isolation source: seawater | place: Pacific Ocean: South East | collected 2011
AACCATATAAGTAAAGAGGATAAATATACATTTGCATTAAATGAGTTATGTGGATATTTAGGCAAAAAAGAAATTAATAAAATTGAGGCATATGATGTCAGTCATATATCAGGCGAAAATGGTGTAGCATCATGCATTGTTTTCACTAAAACTGGACCTGATAAGAAAAGTTATAGACTTTTTAATATACCGAATAGTTTATCAGGAAATGATGTGGGATCTCTTGAGCATGTTATAGAAAGAAGAATAAAATATTTTGATGATTCAAAAATAAAACCAGATTTATTATTAATTGATGGAGGAAAAACCCAACTTAAGTTTGTTAATGAAGTATTGGAAAATTCAAATTATAAAGATCTTAAAGCTATATCTATTGTAAAAGGAAATAAGAGAATAAGAGCAACTGAGACCATTATTAGTAAAGATGGAATTTTAGAGCTTGATAAAAATTCAAAAGCTTTTTTAATCTTACAAGAAATGCGAGATGAGTCTCATAGGTTTGCAATTCAAGCTCAAAGAAAGAAAAAAAGAAAAACTATACGTAAATCAAAACTTGATTCTATTGATGGTGTTGGAGCAATTCTTAAGAAGCGACTTTTACAAAAATTCAAAAGCATTAAAAATATTAAATCAGCAGATATAAAAGATTTAATGACTGTAAAAGGCATAAATGAGAAGATAGCTAATGATATATTAAGAAAACTGACAGATGACTAACTTCATTAATTCTATAACAATCGCAAGGATACTCTTAGCTCCAGTTATTTTTATATTTTTAGTATTTGATAATTATTTAGCTTGCATAATATTATTTTTTCTAGCTGGTTTGTCAGATTATTTTGATGGATACTTTGCAAGAAAATATAATGCTACATCTCAAATAGGAGAAATTTTAGATCCCTTAGCAGATAAAATATTAATTATATTTTTGTTATTTGGCTTATCCATAAGCATTCAAAGTTATATTCTTGCATTTTCATCATCCCTAATAATATCAAGAGAAATATGGGTAACTGCCTTAAGAGATTTTAATTCCAGAAATAATAATATTGAGGCATCAAAGGTAACTTTTTTAGCTAAAGTAAAAACCGCAGTTCAGATGCTAACAATTTCTACTTATTTAATTGCATTATTATTTCAGGCTATGTTATTGATAATAATTGGAGATATTTTTATAGTTGCATCTACTCTAGTAACTCTTTACACCGGCTATGAGTACACTTTAAATAGTTTTAAAAAGACTAAATAATTAGTTAATATGCTATATAATCCAGATGAAATTAATATACTAATAATAGTTAAATATTAAATAACTGTTTGAGGTTTTTATTTGGCGTGAGAATATGAAAATAAATCCGGTCATAATTGCTGGCGGAAGCGGAACAAGACTTTGGCCAGCCTCTCGCTCAGGATATCCTAAACAATTTGCAAAAATTCATTCTGATTATTCTCTTATTCAAGAAACTTTGCTCCGAGTTAAAAACGACCAATTTAATAATCCTATTGTCGTTTGCAACAGAGAACATAGATTTTTAGTTCAAAATCAAGCAAATGAGCTAGACATGGATGTAAAAATTATTTTAGAACCTGAAGGAAGAAATACAGCTGCAGCAATCTCTCTTGCAGCTCACTTTATAGGAGATGATGAAATTATTTTAGTTATGTCATCTGATGCATATATCGAAGATAACGAGAAATTTTTATCTTCAACCACAAAAGCTCTTGAAATTTTAAACAAGAAAACTTTAGTAACATTTGGCGTGAGACCTTCAAGCCCTAATACCGGATATGGATACATCAATATTGGAGATTCAAATAAAGATGCATTTTTTATAAAGTCATATAAGGAAAAACCAAATCTAAATAAAGCAAAAAAATATTATAAAAGCAAAGATTATTTTTGGAGCATTGGTATTTTTATGTTTCACTCAGATACCATCCTTAAGGAACTTCAAAAATACGAACCTGAAATATATTCTCATACTCAAGAATCTATTTTGAAATCAAAGCTTGATAATAGTTTTATTCACATTGATGAAGATGAATTTAAAAAATGTAAAAACATATCTATTGATGTTGCAGTAATGGAAAATACTAACAAAGGACAACTAATTCCTTTAGATTGCAACTGGAAGGATTTAGGAACATGGGATCAAGTATATGAAGTTGATGATAAAAAAGATATCGATCTCAATTCAAAATCAGGTAATATCCGCACTATTGACTCAAAAAGAAATATTTTTTATGGTGATGATAAACTTATTGTTTCTATCGGGTTAGAGGATACAGTTATATGTGATACCAAAGATGCCCTTTTGGTAGCAAATAAAGATCAAATACATAAATTAAAAGATGTTGTAGAAGAGCTAAAGTATGAAGATTGTCCTCAATTAGAATTCCATTCAAAAGTTTACAGACCTTGGGGTTCATACGAATGTATCGATAGTGGTAAATCTTTTCAAGTAAAAAGAATAATAGTTAATCCTGGAGCTAAACTTAGTGTACAAAAACACCATAAAAGATCAGAACACTGGGTAGTTGTTCAGGGAAAGGCTGAGGTTTTAAAAGGAGAGGACACTTTTTTACTTGAAGAAAATGAATCAACATATATTCCAGTTGGTACTATCCATGCATTAAAAAATCCTGGAGATGATCCTCTTCACCTTATTGAAGTTCAGACTGGGTCATATCTTGGCGAAGATGATATAGTAAGATTCGAAGATATTTATGGAAGAGTCTAAGTAGGGAGTTTTAATTGAAAAAAGCATTAATTACAGGAATTACTGGCCAAGATGGTTCTTATTTAACAGAATTTTTGATAGAAAAAGGTTATGAGGTGCATGGTGTTAGACGAAGATCGTCAATGTTCAATACGGGAAGAATAGATCATATTTTTAGAGATATTCATGATAAAGATGTAAGAATGATTCTTCATCATGGAGATCTCACAGAGTCAGAGAGTCTCACAAGAATAATTTCTAGTGTTGAACCTGATGAAATATATAATCTCGCTGCTCAAAGTCATGTGTCAGTAAGTTTTGAGCAACCAGAATATACATCAAATTGTGATGCTTTGGGCACTTTGCGAATTCTTGAAGCTATCAGAAACCTTAATATGGCTGATAAAATAAAATTCTATCAAGCTAGCAGCAGCGAGCTGTATGGTTTGGTTCAGGAAATCCCCCAAAAAGAAACAACCCCATTTTATCCAAGAAGTCCATATGCAGTAGCAAAACTTTATGCATATTGGATAACTATCAATTATAGAGAAGCTTATAATATGTATGCTTGTAACGGAATACTATTTAATCATGAATCTCCAAGAAGAGGAGAAACTTTTGTTTCAAGAAAAATCACGATGGCATTGACAAGGATCCTACATGGTCTCCAAGACTGCCTATATCTGGGAAATATTGATGCAAAAAGAGATTGGGGGCATGCAAAAGATTATGTTGAGATGCAATGGTTGATGCTTCAACAAAAAGAAGCTAAAGATTATGTTATCGCAACAGGTCAGCAGATAAGCGTTAGAGATTTTATAGATATTGCATCAGAACATTTAGGAAAAAAAATAACATGGAAGGGCAAAGACCAAGATGAAGTAGGTTATTGGAATGATAAACCTATTATAAGAATAGATAAAAGATATTATCGACCAACTGAAGTAGACACCCTTTTAGGAGACTCCTCCCTTGCTCAAAAAGAGCTAGGTTGGAAACCTAGAATATCAATTAAGTCTCTTATCCAAGAAATGATTGATGAGGATTTGATTGCTGCACAAAAAGAAGCATTACTTAACAAACACGGTTTTAGCAGTAAATGAAAACTATACTTAGGAAATTAAGATAATGAAAATTAAATATGATGAAATAAAAAAATGTAGAGTCTGCAATCATACTGATCTCATAACTGTTTTATCTCTTGGAGACCAATACTTTTCTGACTTTTTAGATAATAAAAATGAATTTAATGGAAATGAAAAGACTCCTCTAGAGTTAGTAGTTTGTGGAAATGAACAGTGTAGGCTTTTGCAAACAAAACATACTGTTTCAAGATCTACGCTTTTCACAGATCAGTATTGGTTTAGGTCAAGTGTTAACGAGAGTTTGGTAGATGGTTTATTTGATATATCTAGAGTTATTCAAGAGAAGCTTGACATAAAAGATAGTGATTACATTTTAGATATAGGTTGCAATGATGGAACATTGTTAAGGTCTTTTAAATCAGGAACTAAAATAGGGTTTGAGCCAGCTACAAATATATATAGTGATGCAAAAGAAGGAACAAAAAAAATAATCAACGATTTTTTTTCTTATGAAGTATTTGCTAAACATTTTCCTAATATTAAATGTAAATCTATAACCTCAATTGCTATGTTTTATGATCTTGAAGATCCAAACAAGTTTGTTTCAGATGTCTCAAAATGCTTAGATAAAGATGGAATATGGACAATACAAATGGCATATCTTAAAACAGATATTGATAAAAATGGATTTGATAATATTGTTCACGAACATCTAGAATATTACTCTTTATATTCTCTTGAACATTTATTGTCGAGGCACAACTTGGAGGTATTTGACTTAGAATTAAATGATTTATATGGAGGAAGTATAAGAACATATATTAAGCATAAAGAATCTAAAAAATTTAAAATTGAGGACTCAGTAATTAAATTAAGAAAAGCTGAAGTCGATGATAAATTTTCTGATATTCAAACTTATCTTAATTATGCATCCAGAGTTGAACAGTTAAAGGAGGAGTTATTGAACTTTATTATTGAGGAGCAATCAAAAGGTAAAAAAATATATTGTTATGGAGCCTCAACCAAAGGTAATACAATACTTCAATATTTTGATATAAATGAGGATTTAATAGATAAAGTTGTTGATAGAGATCATCGTAAATTTAACAAATACACTGTTGGCACAAATCTTAAGGTTATCTCCGAGGAAGAAGGTAGAGAAGATCATCCAGATTTTTTTATAGTTCTACCTTGGCATTTAACCGATTTTTTTGTTCAAAGAGAAAAAGAATATTTGGAAAAAGGTGGTAAATTTGTCTTAGCCTTTCCTTCTCTGACAATAATTTCAAAAGATGGTATAGAATACACTAAATGAAAGACGTAGATTTACTCCAATCCGAATGTAATTTAGACACTGTTCGTGACGGCAGGGGAGGCATATTTACATTTTATCCTGAAGATCCAATAGTTGAGATTAATTTTAATATTGTTAAGGCCGGAAATGTTCGTGGTAATCATCATCATCCTGAATTTGATGAATATTATGTTCTTACTGAAGGGGAAGGTGTCTTGATCTGGAGGGATAAATCAAATAATGATAAAGAAGAATTTTTGTATCTATCGAGAGGTGCTTGCACAAGAACAAAAATAGGAACCAGTCATGTGTTTAGAGCTATAACAGATTGTACGCTTGTTGTTCTTCTTACAAAAAAATGGAATGACTGTGATGTTCCAATAGTCCATGAAAATCTAGGTATGGGAGATGGAGATCATGGAGATCCGAATTCTCCCTTCTATAAAGACCAAGAGTAACTCTCTAAATATATGTCTCTAAAACTTGGTTTAATTGGATGCTCAAATGTCGCTAAGAAAAACCTTTTTTTATATTTAGAAAATAATACTAATTATGATCTTTGGATTATAGGTAGTCGATCATCAAAAATCGCATCAGAGTGGGCTAACAATTATGGTGCTAAGCACTTTGGAACTTATGAAGATGTACTTAATAGTGGCGTGGATGTTGTCTATATATCCTTACCCATTGGTTTACACGAAGAATGGTGTCTCAAAGCTGCAAAAAAAAATATAAATATTATATGTGAGAAATCTTTAACGACATCATTTTCATCTACAAAGAGAATTCTGGACGAATGCAGCAAAAATAAAGTTAGAATATTAGAAGCATTTTCATTTAGGTTTCATCCTCAGCATAAAAAATTTAAAGAACTCACATCAGAACATTCAAAAAAAGTATTCAATTTTTATGGAAACTATGGAATGCCTCCATTTCCTAAAAATGATATTAGATGGAATAAAGATCTGGGAGGAGGTGTATTGAATGATGTTGCTTGTTACCCAATTTGCGCATCGAGAATATTTTTTGAATCAGAGCCAGAATATGTATATTCACATATGGAAATTGATGCTGATCATCATGTAGATGTGAAGGTTGATGTCATGGCAAAGTTTTCACAAGGAGAAGTGGCATACCTATCGGCAGGCTTTAACCATTATTATCAATCAAAGTATTCTGTCTGGACTGATAACATGAAATTAGAATTAGCTAGAGCCTATGCAGTACCTCCAACTTTTAAAACTAAGATAATTTTAGACAAAGATGATGAAATTTTAGATTTTGAAATCGATAAAATTAATCAATTTGCAATTATGTTTGATAGCTTCCATGATGTTCTCAAAAGAAAAGTTAAAACTTTCAATTTTGAAATTGACATCATAGAGCAGGCTAGATTTATGGAAGCTGTTAGAATATCTCATAAAGAAAAAAGGTTAGTCAAAATAACTGAGATTAATTAATTTAATTATTTAAACAAAAATCCAATTATGCAATTTCAAAAAAAATCAATGAACAATCTTTTTGAAAAAATTAATTCCCATAATTTTTTTTTAGATAGACCTCTTGAAATTCTTCATCATAAGCATTCCACTTTATTTCCGATAAAAAAAATTAACACCTCCCTTTTAAAAAAAGGCGCTACAGTAAATCTTTGCGGTGGATTGTTAAAGAGTGATATGACATTCTGTGATTTCGCAAAGACTATAAGAATTCCACCTGATTATTCTGACCTGGTATTCAATGATTGGTATATAAATCCGCCTTTAAATAAAGAAGCAATTCAAAATTATAATTATATTGATGAAGATGTAGTTTTTATTGGCCCAATGTCTGTTCATTATGGACATTTCATAACCGAAGGCTTATCAAGGTTATGGCTTCTTCTTGATAGTAACTATAAAGACCTCAAGATAGCATATATTTCTGAAGCGGAAAGAGATAAATTCAATGAATTTTTTTTATTATTTGGCATTAAAAAATCTAACATTATAAGAATCAATGAACCTACAAAGTTTAAATCCATAATAGTTCCTGAACCTTCTATAAGATTGCATGATTATTGCCATGAAATGTATGGTGAAACAATTACCCAAATTCTTAAAAATGTAAAATTAATAGATGAAAAAGATATTTTTCTGACTAAAAAAGCAACTAGGTGGACTGGCAAATCAATTGGAGAAAAATATATTCAAAAAGTATTTTTAAGAAATGGTTTTGAAATAGTATGTCCAGAAGAGTATTCGATTGATGAATTTCTGTCATTGATGCTGTCGGCAAAAACATTAGTAGCTTCTTCGGGAACTTCAGCACACAATGCAGTCTTTATGAAAAAACAATCTGAACTTATCTGTTTGAATAGATCTGACCACCACCATCATTTACAAATTATGATTAATAAAATTAGGGATTTAAAAGTAACTCATGTAGATACGTCATTTAACGTATTTAATAATCCAAATCTTGCTAATGGACCTTTTAATATTGTGATAACAAGTTACTTGCTTGATTTTTTAAGAAGAGAAAGTTTTAAGTTGCCATCAAAACTTTTTATTGCATACACCTTTTTAAAGTCTACTTCTTATTATCTTTTATATACATTTTTTCTGCAAAAGATGATCTATACTTTTATGAAAATAAAAATAAGACTTCAAAATGAATTTAATAAGATTTTAAAAGGCCGTACCTAAGTTTATATAAAAATGTTAATGATAAATAACGATATTAAAGAAATATTTAAAAAACTTTATATAAAAATTGTTATACAATTCGTCTCAGGATTAAGGCTGGATGGCAGAGTGGTTATGCAGCGGCCTGCAAAGCCGTTCACTCCGGTTCGATTCCGGATTCAGCCTCCATCTAAAATTATAAATATACGTATTAAATGTATGGAGAAATTAGTTGTATGCCCGAGTGGTGGAATTGGTAGACACAAGGGACTTAAAATCCCTCGATAGAAATATCGTGCCGGTTCAAGTCCGGCCTCGGGTACCATTTTTTATTAAAAATATTTTTTAAAAATTAGGTATCCTTAATAAGAATTTATTTCCATTCAGGAATTTTATTATATCTGTATAATGATCACATGAATCAAAATATTATGAATAGTCACGAGGACATGATAGATATTGAAAAACTTCTTAAGCTATTTTGGAACAAAAAAGTATGGATTATTGCTGCAACATTTTTGTCAGCCTTTTTGTCAGTTATATTTGCTTTATCTATTCCTAACACTTATACCTCCAAAGGTCTCTTGGCTTCAAATCAAGAAGATTCATCTATTTCTCAAATTTCTAACATGTCCAGTTTGGCAAACCTAGCAGGTATTAATGTGCCTATGCAAGCCCAATCAAAATCTGAAGAAGCTAAAGAAAGAATAAAATCTTTTGATTTTTTTAAAAATTATTTTTTACCTAATATAGAGTTACAAAACCTAATGGCTGTCCAGAAGTGGGTTGCAAAAGATAATACTATCCACTATGACGATAGTATATTTAACTCGAACGAAAAAACATGGGTCAAAAATTCATCAAATTCAAAATCATTTATACCTTCAATGCAGGAATCTTATGAAGCTTACATAAATAGTTTAAGTATTGATGAAGATGATAAGACCGGATTCATAACCCTTTCAATTACTCATTTATCGCCATACATCGCCAAAAAATGGGTAGAAATTATAATTGAAAATATTAATGAAAGTATGCGTGAGCTAGATAAGCAAAAAGCTCAAAATTCAATAACATTTTTAAGTGATTCATCCAGAGCAACAAATGTGCAGTCAATCAAAGAAGCAATTTCAAGACTTCTTGAAAATCAAATGCAAAAACTCATGCTTGCTTCTTCTGAAGATGCATATATTTTTAAAGTTCTAGATTCACCAGTCGCACCAGAAAGAAAATCAAGTCCCTCCAGAGCGTTTATCTGTATAGTTGGTACTTTTTTAGGATTTATTATTTCTTTGATATCAATAGTAGTTATTTATTATAGAGATATCTTAAAGCTAAATTAATGAGAATATTATCTAATTTGTTGCACTTTAATAAACTATAGGACTTTTTGTGAATATTACTGTTGTAGGATTGGGTTATGTTGGTCTTTCAATGGCAATGCTACTGTCAAAAAATAACAACGTAGTTGGTTTTGATACTGATTCAAAAAAAATTCAAATGTTAAAAAGTGGCATGTCTCCAGTTGAAGATGAAGACATTCAAGAACATTTGACCATCACAAATAAATCTCATGAGGATATCAAGTCATCAGCTAACTCCTTTATTGCAACTGACAACAAGGAGTATGCATACAAGATTGCTGATTTTATAGTTATCGCTACACCGACAGATTATGATGAGTCTTCAAGTTCATTCAATACTAAGTCATTAGAAAATGTAATTGAGGATGTTTTAAAATTTAAAAATGAATCAACCATTATTATTAAATCTACTGTTCCTATCGGTTTCACAGAAAAGATTAAAAATAAACTGAAAGCAAATAATTTAATTTTCTCACCAGAGTTTTTAAGAGAAGGATCTGCTTTATATGATAATTTATATCCATCTAGGATAATTATTGGAGATAAATCTTTAAGAGCTCAAAAATTTTGTGAACTGCTTCTCGAGGGGGCTATAAAAGAAGATGTAGAGGTTCTTTTCACAAATTCAACTGAGGCGGAAAGTATCAAGTTATTTAGTAATTCATATTTAGCAATGCGGATATCATTTTTTAATGAGCTCGATTCATTTGCTGAGCATAATAATCTAGATGCAAAAAAAATTATCAAAGGTCTTTCTTTGGATACAAGAATTGGATCACACTATAATAATCCTTCTTTTGGATATGGTGGATACTGTTTGCCAAAGGATACTAAGCAGCTCAGATCTAACTTCAATGAAATACCAAATTCAATTATTAATGCAATTGTGGATTCTAACCTAGTTCGTCAAGATTTCATTGTGAATTCAATAATTAAGAAAAATCCAAGTGTTGTTGGGATATATAGATTAATAATGAAATCAGGTTCTGATAATTTTAGAGATGCAGCAGTCCTTGGAATAATTAAAAGATTAAAAGATCTAGATATTACTGTCGTAATTTATGAGCCAGTATTGGATAATTTTGAATTTGAAGACTTCGTTGGATCAAAGATTATTAAAAACCTAGAGGAGTTCAAAGAATTAGCTGACTTAATAATTGCGAATAGATTATCTGCTGAAATCACTGATGTTGAAGATAAGATATATTCTAGGGATATATTCAATCAAAATTAATTGGATAAGAAAATAATAAAGAGAAAAAATTGGAATTAGTACAGTGAAAATTTTAGTAACAGGCTCTGCAGGATTTATTGGATCGGCTTTAACCTTGAGGCTTTTAAATAGAGGAGACCAAGTAGTAGGTATCGACAATCATAACGACTATTATGATCCATCATTGAAGGAAGCCCGTTTGTCGCGCCATATAAATCACGCAAACTATAGCCATAACAAAATCGATATTGAAAATACTGAACTTATTTTAAAAATCTTTGAAGATAATGAATTTGATGCTGTTATAAATCTTGCTGCTCAAGCAGGAGTAAGGTACTCTCTGGAAAATCCTCTTTCATACATAAATTCAAACCTTGTTGGTTTTTCAAATATATTAGAGGGATGTAGACATAAAAATATAAAACATCTCGTATATGCATCATCAAGCTCAACCTATGGTTTGAACTCAAAACAGCCATTTTCTCCTCATGACTCAACAAATCATCCTGTTAGCTTATATGCTGCAACAAAAAAAGCTAATGAGCTCATGGCTCATACGTATTCTCATTTATATAATATACCAACAACAGGTCTAAGGTTTTTTACTGTATATGGCCCTTATGATAGACCAGATATGGCACTACAAAAATTTACAAGAGCAATTTTAAAAGATCAGCCTATTAAAATTTATAACTATGGTAAGCACAAAAGAGACTTTACATACATTGATGATATTGTAGAAGGTATTTTAAGAGTTGTTGAAAGTCCTGCAAAAACTGACCAAGATTGGGACAGTGAAAACCCAGATCCTGCATCTAGCAGCGCACCTTATAAAGTTTACAATATAGGTAATAGTAAGCCTGTAAAATTAATGGATTTCATAGAAGCATTAGAAATATCACTTTGTAAGAAAGCTAAAAAAGAGTTTTTGCCAATGCAACCTGGTGATGTTGAAGAAACGTTCGCAGACGTTACAGATCTTATAGAAAATTTTAACTATAAACCAAATACGTCTATTCAAAAAGGGGTTGAGAATTTTGCTTCATGGTACAAGGAATATCACAATGAGTAAAAAATTTCTTGTTACTGGGGGTGCTGGGTTTATTGGTTCAGCTGTAATTAGGTACATTATTAATAATACTGACCATGATGTGATAAATGTTGATAAATTAACATATGCCGGTAATTTGGAATCATTAACATCTATTGAAAAAAGCCAAAGATACTCATTCGAACATTTAGATATTTGCAATCAGTTAGAGATAGGAAGAGTTATCAAAAAGTATAAACCTGACATAATAATGCACTTAGCAGCTGAATCTCATGTTGATAGATCAATAACCGGACCAAAAGATTTCATTAGAACTAATATATTTGGTACGTATGTTTTATTAGAAGAATCAAAAAAATATTGGCAGAGTTTAACCAATAAGAAAAAAGAAGGATTTTTATTTCATCATGTTTCTACCGATGAGGTCTATGGTGATCTTTCTATTTCAGATGAACCATTTAAAGAAGATAACCCTTATTTGCCAAGCTCACCATACTCAGCAAGCAAAGCAAGCTCTGACCATCTAGTTCGTGCATGGAATAGGACATATAACATCCCAGCATTGGTTACTAATTGTTCAAATAATTATGGACCCTATCAATTTCCAGAGAAGCTTATACCTTTAATCATTCTGAACGCATTGGATGGAAAAAATTTACCAATATATGGTGATGGAATGCAGATTAGAGATTGGTTATATGTTGATGATCATGCAGAAGCATTGACTCTTGTTGCATTAAACGGCCATTCAGGCGAAACCTATAACATAGGAGGGCATAATGAGCACAAAAATATTGATGTTGTAAAAACTATATGCACTATTTTAGATGAACTATGTCCATCCAATCATTCTAAGATTAATAAATATGAAAAGCTTATTACCTATGTAAAAGACAGGGATGGACATGATACAAGGTATGCAATTAATGCTAATAAAATAGCTAATGAAATTAAATGGAAACCTAAAGAAACTTTCGAGACCGGTATAAAGAAAACTATTTCTTGGTATTTAGAAAATATCGACTGGTGTAAGAAAATCAAAAATAAGTAAGGTATTTGTATATATGAGAGGAATAATTTTAGCAGGAGGTACAGGCTCGAGATTGTTTCCTGTAACAAAAGTCATTTCGAAGCAATTATTACCCATATATGACAAGCCAATGATTTATTATCCTCTATCAATTCTTATGCATGCAGGTATCAAAGATATCTTGATAATATCAACACCATGTGATCTACCAAAATTTAAAGATTTGCTTGGTGATGGCAGCCACTTAGGAATTGAATTTAAATATTTAGTTCAACCATCACCAGATGGTATAGCGCAAGCTTTTATTTTAGGCAGTGATTTTATTAATGGTGAGGAAGTTTGTTTGATACTTGGCGATAATTTATTCTATGGTCATGGCATGAGTGAGATGTTAAAGAACTCAGTTCTTAAGGCAAAAAATAAAAATACAGCATCTATTTTTGGTTATCATGTTAATGATCCTGAAAGATATGGTGTTGTAGAGTTTGATGAGAATAATAAAGTTCTTAGTATTGAAGAGAAACCAACAAATCCAAAAAGTAATTATGCTGTCTCTGGACTATACTTCTATCCAAAAGATGTTGTAGATAAGGCCAAAAGAATAACACCATCAGATAGAGGTGAATTGGAAATTACTGATCTTAATAAATTATATCTACAAGACGAGCGTTTATCTGTTGAGCTAATGGGTAGCGGTTACACATGGCTTGATACCGGAACTCATCAAAGTCTTTTGGAGGCTTCAAGATTCATAGAAACTATTGAGCAAAGACAAGGACTCAAAATTGCTTGCATTGAGGAAATTGCTTTCAGATTAGGCTACATTGATAACAAGCAATTGGAAAAATTATCTAAAGATATGTTGAATAATGAATATGGTAATTATCTTATGAAAATCCTTGAGAAAGACTAATGGAATTTCTTCCTACTAAAATACCAGATGTTTTGATTATTAAACCAATAATACATTACGATGAAAGAGGCTATTTCACTGAAAGTTTTAGGCAGGATCTATTAAGTGAAATGATCGGAGGCGAAATTAATTTTATTCAAGATAATGAATCTAAATCTAGTTTTGGAACACTCAGAGGGCTTCATTATCAGTTACCACCTTTTGCTCAGTCTAAATTAGTCAGAGTGATTGAAGGTAAAGTTTTAGATGTGTGCGTAGATATTCGAAAATCTAGTCCTACATTTGGACAACACGTTTCAGTAGAATTATCTTCGGACAATAATTTGCAGCTTTTTGTACCAAAAGGATTTGCTCATGGGTTTATAGTATTAAGCAAAAGTGCAACTTTTACATACAAGGTTGACAATTATTATTCACCGAATCATGAGAGAGGCATTGCATATGATGATATAGAACTATCAATCGACTGGAAGACTTCCGCTGAAAAAATTAATGTTTCAAAGAAAGATGATAATAATCCCTCTCTATCGAATTCGAGAGAACTATTTGATTAAAACAACTTTATGAAAATACTTGTAACTGGTAAAGATGGTCAACTTGGAAGTGCTATTTATAAAAAAGTAAAAAATAAATCACAAAAGCATAACTTTATATTTGTTGGAAAAGATGAGTTAAATTTAGCTAATAAAGAAAGTGTGCATAGATATTTTGAGAAAAATATTTACGACTTAATTATTAATTGTGCTGCATATACGTCCGTTGATAAAGCGGAGGCAGAGCCAGAAATTGCTGACGCAGTTAACAATTTCGGTGTAAAACATATTGCAAAATTTGCCAAAATTAACAATTCCAAATTAATACATATATCGACAGATTATGTATTCGATGGAGCAAGTAAAAATTCATATAAAGAAGATCATCAAACTTCTCCAATAAATGTTTATGGAAAGTCTAAATTAGATGGAGAAAAAGCAATACAAAATGAAATGGAATTAGATTCAATAATTATAAGGACGAGTTGGGTTTATTCTGAATATGGTAAAAATTTTGTAAAAACAATACTTAACTTAGCAAAAGAAAAAAAACAAATAGATGTAATTAATGATCAATTTGGCTCCCCAACTAATGTGCATGATTTAGCAAGAGCCATTTTTAAAATTATTGAGAATATTGAAATTATCGATAGCCCAATTCCTAGTGAAATTTATCATTTCTCAAATGAGGGAACTGTTAGCTGGTATGAATTTGCAAAAGAAATAATAAATATTAAAAATATTAATTGTATTGTGAACCCAGTTTCAACTCAAAGATTTAAAACAGCTGCATTAAGGCCAGCAAATTCTTCAATGGATATCAGTAAAATTAAGAAAAAATATGATATTGATTCTGTTTTTTGGCATGATTCATTGAAAGTTTTTTTAGAAAATAACATAATTTAAAATGTTTACTATTTATACAATTATTGCTAAATAATCTCTGCCTGAGTAGAATTGCACTTTTATTATGCTTAGTTCTTTAAAAAGACTTTTTCTATTACTAAATTCTAGTCAAAAAAGGCGCCTCTATTCTTTACAAATTTTGGTTTTACTAATGGCTTTTGGTGAAATTGCTGGTGTTGCATCTATCATTCCTTTTATGTCTCTTGTTGGCGATATGAGCCAATTAGATCAAAACACTTTTTTAGCAAAAGTTTTTGAAGCTTCTGGTTTTGAATCTAAATCTAATTTTGTATTTTTTACTGGAATTGCAGTTTTGCTTATTTTACTAATTTCAGCTCTTATCTCAATGTTTACACTATGGAAGATGTCAATGTTCGCTCATAAGCTTGGTTCAGAAATAGCTGATTCATTATATGTTTATTATCTCAAACAAGATTGGCTATTTCATTCCTCAGGAAGTAGCGCCCAACTTACGAAAAGTATTTCAAATGAAACTTCGAGAATAACTGGATTAATTTTGACACCACTTTTACAAATGAATGCAAGGATTGGACTAGCATTATTAATGACTCTTGTCTTAATAATATATGATCCAAAGGTTGCTATAGTTGGTATTTTAGTTTTCTCAATTGGTTACTTTGTTTTGTATAGCTTTGTAAGACTGCGCTTGCATAAAAACGGAGAAGTAATTTCTCAGGTTCTTGAAGAGAGATTTCGTCTAATGAATGAGGGATTTGGTGGAGTCAAAGATATATTATTATTTGGCAGAGACAGAAATTTTATAGATCTTTTCAATAAATCTGGTAATAAATTGGCATATAGTTATGGAACAAATTCAGCACTATCACAAGTACCTCGTTTCTTGATGGAACTTATTGCCTTCGGATCAATGATACTATTAGTTCTCTACCTCATTAATAATTATGATGGAGATTTGGGCGCAATTTTGCCTAGACTTTCAGCATACGCGTTAGCTGCATTTAAACTTTTACCAGCATTTCAGCAAATATATTCAAATTTTGCCTTATTAAAAGGCCATATTTCTGCCTTTGACTCAGTTGAAGAGGACTTAGAAAATGCTGTAAGATTTTCTAGCTCATTAGATGCTATTGAACTAGGAAAAATAAAACCAAACAATAATATATCACTTAAAAATATAACATTTACATATCCAAATAAATCTGAAGTTGCTTTGAATAAATTAAATATATCTATTCCCGTAAATAGTGTCGTTGGAATCGTTGGTGCTTCAGGATCAGGAAAATCAACCTTGATCGATATTATGTTAGGTTTAATCAAACCACAACTTGGTCATCTTGAAATAGATGGAATTAAAATAGACAAAAAAAATTGTCGAAAGTGGCAAAATGTTATTGGTTTTGTTCCTCAAAGCATATTTTTATCTGAAGGAAACATTTCAGAAAATGTTGCTTTTGGTATTCCTGAAAATGAAATAGATCAAGACAAAGTTAAAAAAGCAATTAAATTAAGTCATCTTGATGAATTCGTAGAAAATTTAGAAAAGGGTATTTATACAAAAGTTGGAGAAAGGGGTGTTCAATTATCAGGTGGTCAACGCCAAAGAATAGGTATTGCAAGAGCTTTATATCATGAAACAGATGTGCTTGTATTTGATGAGGCTACTAGCTCATTAGATGGTATCTCAGAAAAAATGATAATGGATGCAATTCATAACTTTAGTGGTAAAAAAACTATTATAATAGTTGCACATAGATTAAAAACTGTTGAAAAATGTGATCAAATTTTCTTCATTGATAAAGGTAAAGTTTGTGATGTTGGAACATATCCTGAACTTATAGAAAAAAATGAACATTTCAGGAATATGGCTAATTACGCATAAATAAAGGAGTTAATAATGTTAAAAAACTCATCCATACTTATTACAGGTGGAACTGGTTCATTCGGACATACTTTTGTTCCTATGACGCTAGAAAAATACGATCCTAAAAAATTGGTTATTTTTTCTAGAGATGAAATGAAGCAATGGGAAATGGCAAAACTGTTTAAAGGCGACTCTCGAGTTAGGTTTGTTATTGGTGATGTTCGAGATAGAGATAGATTATATAGAGCTCTGAATGGTATTGATTATGTTGTTCACGCTGCTGCAACAAAAATAGTCCCAACCGCAGAATATGATCCTTTTGAATGTGTTAAAACTAATGTCATCGGAGCAATGAACATAATTGATGCTTCTATTGATAAAGGAGTAAAAAGAATAATCGCTCTGTCAACTGATAAGGCAAGTAGTCCTGCAAACCTTTATGGAGCTACAAAGCTTACCTCTGACAGGTTGTTCGTCTCTGGAAATTCTTATTCAGGCACGCACGATACTAAATTCTCAGTTGTAAGATATGGGAATGTTATGGGATCTAGAGGCTCAGTCATTCCATTTTTTATGTCTGTCGCAGACGGAGAAGCATTCCCTATAACTGATTTTAGAATGACAAGATTCATGATTTCTCTTGAGGAGGGTGTTGAATTAATATGGCATGCATTTGAAGATATGCAAGGCGGAGAAATATATGTTAAAAAAATACCTTCAATGAAGGTTACAGATGTCGCGATCTCCATTAACGAAAATGCAAAGCATATTGAAACCGGTATAAGGCCAGGTGAAAAATTGCATGAACAAATGATTGGTTTTGAGGATGCTCCTTATACCTATGAGTATAAAGATCACTTTAAGATTTTACCTTCTATAAATAACTGGTTTAAGGATCCCGAAAGAATCAAAGATGGTAAAAAAGTTGAATCAGATTTTACTTATTGTTCAGATAACAATAAAGACTGGATGGAGATTTCTGAGCTCAAAGGTTGGATATCAGCAAATGCTGGCAAAATTGGAAAAATTTAGCAATGATTCCTTATGGAAGACAAGAGATTACTCAAGAAGATATTGATCAAGTTACAGAGGTTTTAAAATCCGATTTCTTAACTCAAGGTCCTCAGGTTCCTATATTTGAAAAAAATATTTCAGATTATTGTGGTTCTAAATATTCCATTGCTGTTAACTCCTCAACATCTGCTCTTCATATTGCTTGTATGTCACTAGGACTTGGCAAGGGTGATTGGTTGTGGACGAGTCCAGTAACATTTGTTGCTTCAGCAAATTGCGGTATTTATTGTGGGGCTAATGTAGATTTTGTTGATATTGACCCTCGTACATACAATTTATGTCCAAAAGCTCTTGAAGCTAAACTAATTAAGGCAAAAAAACAGAATTGCTTGCCAAAGATTGTTGTTCCAGTTCATTTATGTGGACAATCCTGTGACATGAAATCAATTCATGACCTGTCACAAAAATATGGCTTTAAGATAATAGAAGATGCATCTCATGCTGTTGGCGGAAGATATTTGGACAAACCTGTTGGAAGCTGTGAGTATAGCGATATAGCTGTCTTTAGTTTTCATCCCGTAAAAATAATTACAACAGGTGAAGGTGGTATGGCAATGACAAATAATTCCAAAGTTGCAAAAAAGATGTCAATTTTAAGAACTCATGGGATCACAAGAGACCCCAACCTAATGACAAAAAAACCAGATGGTGATTGGTATTATCAACAAATTGAATTGGGTCATAACTATAGAATAACTGATATTCAAGCTGCATTAGGAATTAGCCAGTTTAAAAGAATAAATGATATTGTCTCTAAACGTCATTTTTTTGCTAAAAGGTATGATGAGCTTTTGTCTGATCTTCCTCTGCAGCTACCATATCAAGATCATTCCGTATATTCAGCATTTCATCTTTACGTAATTCTTTTAAATGACTCAAGAAATCATAAAAAAGTTTTCGATGGTCTCAGGAAAAGAGATATTGGAGTTAACTTACACTATATACCAGTTTATAGACATCCATATTACTCAAAAACTATTTCAAGTTATGATGAATATCCTGAATCTGAAAAATATTACTCAAGCGCAATATCAATACCTTTATATCCATCGATGTCCGAAAGTGATCAAGATGAAGTCATAGATGCAATTAAAGATCTTGTATGAATATTGCAATAATTCCTGCTAGGGGAGGTAGTAAAAGGATCCCAAAAAAGAATATTAAAAA
>MDTG01054182.1_pt1 | contig 18856 bp, 15 predicted proteins | sample 811421 | NCBI WGS metagenome assembly MDTG01 (sample SAMN05326645, study PRJNA326480) | marine metagenome | isolation source: seawater | place: Pacific Ocean: South East | collected 2011
CGTTGATGTTAGAGCGGAAGTAAGTATTTCAGATAATTCCCTACAGTCAACTAACTTCCCGTTGCAATTCGATAGCCTTTTCGGCGATGTGATATTTGATACCAGATATGGAGTCGAAAAAACTGAGTTAAGTGGTCTTATTTTGGAGGAGGCTATTACGTTCACACTCGACTCTGATCGACGTGTCGATAATGTTTTGTCAAATATTACCGTAAGTGCCAGCGGGGTCATGCCCTCGTTTAAGCTCAAGAGAATGCTAGGGCCAACGAGTTTTCTTGGGAGTCTCTTAACAGCTACAGAGGGCGACTTCAAATTCGATGCAGTACTTTCCTTACCTCAAAACAACATCGGTCGAGAGCCTACCTTAGAGTTAACTTCTTTTTTGAGAGGGGTCTCGCTGAATCTGCCTCCTCCATTTGGTAAATCTAAAGTGGATACTTTGATGACTAATATCAATTTTTTATTCGGCTCCACGCAACAAGCGGTGTCGGGTAAAATCGGTAATGGCGTAACATTCGACTTAAATTTAGCAGAGGGGCGCTTTAGGAATGGCGTCATAGGCGTTGGAGATACTCCCGAACGTTTATTGTCTGGCTTAAAAAACAGCACTGATGGTCTCGCGATTGTGGGACAGTTAGACAGGCTTAGCGTCGAGGCATGGCAACAGTTTTTCGACGATTTTTCAACAGACGCACTTAATTCGGAACAAAAAATCGAAGATTCTATGGCTTCCTTAGCCCAAAAATTTAGCTTTGTGGATTTAAGTGTAAATGACTTGAATGTTTATGGTGAAAAATTCTCAAATGTTAATCTACATATTGAAGGTGATCTGTATGAAAGGGCTTGGTTGATAGGACTCGATAGTCTGGACCTGACAGGGAACGTAGCCATACCGTTTGACTCGAATGAATATCTCGCGATTGATTTAGGGCGCATTGGTTTTCAAAAAGAGACTAATCTGAGTGATCGTATGTTCCCGGACTCTGATATTTTGACCGATCGAAGCGATGATCGTTTGGCACTCATTGATCCGCGCAATTTGCCAAAATTAAAATTTTCGACTCGCGAATTGTTCGTCGGAGATAAGTCATTCGGTAATTGGAAATTTACGATTAATCCAACAGAGGCTGGGGCAATTTTCACAGACTTAGTTTTTAATTTTCGAGGTCTCTCGCTAGGTGAAGAGGTGATACCTGACATTCCACCACCGCGGTTTGATTGGAGTTTTGATGAGCAGGGTCACGAGAGTCACCTGTTTGGAACACTCAGGGTTGATGATATTGCTGAGGTTCTAGTTGAGAATGGGTTTGCGCCATCGCTTGAGAGCAGCAATGGTGAGTTTGTGACTGACATTCGTTGGCCAGGCTCACCCTTGTATTTTAGTGGCGATTACTTGAGCGGCAGCATTAAAACAAAAATAGAAGATGGACGTTTTTTGCAGGGAGGAGGTGCTTCGGGCGCTCTAAAATTGATATCAATTTTAAATTTTGATGATTTTATGCGGCGATTGCGCTTCAACGATGATTTATTGCGTAGGGGTCTGGCTTACGAATCCATTGAGGGAGATTTTGTTTTTGAGCAAGGAATTGTGGATATCCAGGAGCGATTAGTCATTTCTGGACCCTCGAGTTTGTATCAGATTGCTGGAGAGGTTGACTTAAAAAATGAAACTATCGATGGAGAGATGTATCTCACTTTGCCTGTAAGCGAGAATATACCCTGGTTAGGGCTTCTGACATCAAATATACCACTGGCTGTGGGTGCGTATTTGTTCGATAGAATTTTCGGTGATGAAGTAAGTAGTCTTACAAGTGCAATATATACTCTGAACGGTAACTGGGAGGGGTTAGAGCCACAGTTTAAACAAGCTTTTGGGTCAGTAGACGATTTAGATTTTAATGGCTCAGGTGCTGCGGTTGAGTGATCTTGTATTGCGCGTGTTTTGAGTCAGGTGTATCGGTTATTTGTGATAGGATTTGTTTCGATGGGTTTATCATAGGGAAAATTCGGTGAAATTCTTAAAACTAAACGTGTTACTAGTGTTTGTCTTCAATACTATTCTTATCACAGGTTTAAATTCTCAGACAATTGAAGACGAAGCGGTGCAATGGCTTCAAGATTTTATTCGTGTTGATACGTTCAACCCGCCCGGGAATGAGATAAGAGCTGTGGAGTTTTATGCTGAGATATTCGATAAAGAAGGTATTGAATACCAATGGGCCGAAAGTGCTCCAGGAAGAGGTAATATTTGGGCAAGAATCGAGGGTGGAGATGAGCCCGGTCTGATGCTTTTGCAGCATACGGATGTCGTTCCGGCTGATCCGGAGTTCTGGACTGTTGATCCTCTCTCGGGTGATATAAAAGACGGGTATATTCTTGGTCGCGGTGCTCGTGACATGAAGGGTACTGGAGTTGCGCAATTAGCATCATTTTTAAGCTTGCATCGATCAGGACAAATTCCGAATCGAGATTTGGTTTTTTTGGCTACTGCTGATGAGGAAGCAGGAGGGTTTTACGGCGCTGGATGGATGATCGAAAATCATCCTGAAGTTTTTGAGGGAGTAGGTCTTCTAATCAACGAGGGTGGGTCTGGTAGCATCTCTGGCAATGCTATCAAGTTTGGAGTTGAAATAACTCAAAAAGTTCCTGTGTGGCTTCGGATTACCTCTACCGATACGCCGGGGCATGGCTCTTCACCGAGAGTCACCACCTCTGTCAATAGCCTCTTAGAGGCCTTAAGTTTAATTAAGAATAACCCGTTTCCTCCAAGGATCATTCCGTCAGTAGATACATACTTTAAAGGTCTTGCGGACGCGATGGGGAGTGATGATTGGGCGGAAGCGTATTCAAATATGTCTGAAGCTATAAAAGATCCACAATTCTTGCCTGAGCTGCAACGATTTCGATCCGGGCATCATGCTTTGACGAGAGACACTTGCTCGATTACGCGGCTGAGCGGCTCGAGTAAAATAAATACTATACCGCCAGAGGCATGGGCTGAGCTTGACTGTAGGATGTTGCCGGACCGGCCATCTTCCGATTTCATAAAGGAAGTTGAAAATCTGATATCCGGGACGGGCGTCGATTTAGAGGTCATTATGGCATTCACTCCGGCTATATCGGATACCAATTCAAAACTGTTTGAATCAATAACAAATGTTACGGGGGAGCTTTATCCAAATTCGAAAGTTTTGTCTGCAGTAAGCACTGGTTTTACAGATAGCCATTTCACGCGCGACCTTGGTATTGTCAGCTATGGATTTGACCCCATTATAACGCAAAGCGGAGAGCCCACCGGAGTGCATGGGAATGATGAGCGTATTCCGGTGGAGGCCTTTCGTAATGGGGTCGCCGACTTGTGGTCCATCGTAAGAAATCTTATTTTTGACTGAAAACATGGTTTGATAATGGAAACCATTCCGCAAAAAAATTCACGATCTGATGATAAAATTGTTGCTGCTGTGATCCAGATGGTCAGCGGTTCAGATCTAGAAGAAAACCTTAAGAGTGCTGAGGATTTAATAACTGAAGCAGTCAGTGAGGGCGCTACACTGGTCTTGCTTCCTGAAGTGTTTGCCGTTCTCGAGTCTGGAGAAATTGGTCGAAAAAAAATGCTGTTATGCGCTGAAGACTATTGTGATGACAGTGACGAGCCAATCACTTTTTTACAACAGTTTTTGTCTGATCAGGCGTTGCGGCACTCCATAACACTCGTCGGCGGTACGATACCACTGAAGTCTCGCCCTCTTGTTAATTCTTACGAGTTTCTTGGCAGTAAAAAACCAATTGTTGAGTTGATAAGAACATCTACGATTGAGAATAGGCCATATCTTTCAGACGGGCGTGTTCGGGCGTCTTGTTTGGTTTACTCCCCAGACGGAAGCTGCATAGCAAGGTACGATAAAGTACATTTATTTGATGTGCGAGTGAGGGATAAGCAATCTGAATATTCAGAATCGCTTAGTTATGAGGCGGGAGACTCGTTAGTCTGTGCAGATACAAACGCGGGTCTTATAGGCCTTAGTATTTGCTACGACATAAGATTTCCTGAGTTATATAGGCGCTTGTTTGTAATGGGAGCGAAGATCTTGACGATTCCGTCAGCTTTTACGAAAGTAACTGGAGAAGCGCATTGGCTAACTTTGTTGCGAGCTCGGGCTATAGAAAACCAATGCTTTGTCCTCGCGGCTGCTCAGGGGGGGACTCACTCTGGTTTAAGGGAAACCTTTGGTAGGTCTGCTATAGTCGATCCTTGGGGTGAGGTTTTGACTTGCTTGGAGACAGGTCCCGGGTGTGCTGTTGCCATGCTAGATTTCCCTCGTTTAGAAGAGGTGCGCGCCAGTATGCCAATATACAACCATATGGTTTTGAATTAGTTTGGATTTTTATTTTAAAACCACAGAACTTTGCCGTAGGCGATAATCTTTATGTTTAATATTGAGTTTAAAGTGAACAAAGTATTCGTCACCAATCTTTTGGCGTCCTCTTTGGTGTTTATCGGCTTTTTGTTGGAGGGAGACATAAAATCTGTTGTTCTTGACGCTGGGTTTTTTGCTTTATCCGGCAGCATAACGAATTGGTTGGCGATTTATATGCTTTTTGATCGAGTCCCTGGTTTCTACGGGTCTGGAGTAATACCTTTGAGATTTGAAGAATTCAAGATTGGAATAAGACATTTGATCATGGCCGAATTTTTTGATCGTTCTGATTTGGGAATTTTTTTTAGCCAGGAAGGGTCAGTTCAGCGGGATTTAGGTGACAAACTATCGAATATTGCCGATGGCCTTAAATTGGAGGAAGCATTTAACAGCTTGCTAGATGTCATCATGAACTCGTCATTTGGTTCAATGTTGGGAATGCTTGGTGGAAGGGATGCCTTGATTCCTTTGCGAGAGCCTTTTATGGAACGAATGAAAGGATTCTTAAATAAAGAACTCAGCGATCCGGACTTTCAGCAAGGTATAAAAGAATCAATTAAATCCAGTTTTAATGACTCGTCAATGCGAGAAAAACTTGCCGCTCTAATTGACGCAAGACTCAATGAAATGACTCCGGAAATGGTAAAAAATATAATCCAGAGCATGATTCGCAAGCATCTGGGATGGCTCGTTGTTTGGGGCGCGGTGTTCGGCGGTTTGATTGGAGTCACCCTTTCACTGTTGCAATTACTTGCTTAGATTAAAACTTTTTTGTATTATCTCGATCCTAAAGATTCGCCAGCGTGAAATGTTTTGAGAGGCGTTTTTACTGATAGTTTTGTTGCATTTAAAGCTGTCTGTCGAACTTTTTTTCGTATCTTTCTTTACAAAAGAGTATTCCAGAATAACTTGGTTCTGACTAAGTGAATCAATTAGGTTTTTATGAAATCTTTGAAGTTCTTCAAAATTTATTAATTAGAGAAAAATTATGGCCCGACCAGTCGAATTTAACGAGCATAAAGTACTCACAAGTGCGATGGAGCAATTTTGGAGAGATGGATTCGAGGCTAGCTCAGTCCAAAAGTTGCTTGATTGCACCGGTATAAATCGTGGCACTTTATATAATTCTTTCGGGGATAAAGAAACTTTTTTTAAGTCTTGCGTTGATCATTACAATAAATTAGTCGGGACTCAAATTGAGGCTTCCCTCAAGAATCTGAACTTGAAGGATTGGGATGCGATAGCAAAATTTTTCGAAATTTCTTTTGTTGAAGTTTCTAACAAACATCGTGGCATGGGATGTTTGCTCGTTAATACATTCTGTGAAAGCATTAATTATGATAAGGAGATGAGGAAAATAGCTAGGTCTTCGTTTGCTGCAATACGTAAACCGCTGCTGGAACGCTTAAGCGGAGCAAAAAAAGCGAAGAAACTGACGAAAGGAGTCACAGCGGAGTTTGCAGCTGATGTTTTGATGAACTCTTTGCACGGTCTTCGTGTCAATTCTCGCGATGGAAAAAGCTCTAAGCAATTGATTGAGATAGCAAAATTTTCTATATCAAGCCTTCAGCGTTAGTTTTTGCATCTTTAGCTTAGGTTGTTATACTTTATCTGGTTAAATAAAATTAATGTTTGGAATTAGTTATGAAGAAGATTGCCGGAAAGCGAAAGGCTGACGATACAGCTATCGACCTGACGCCAATGCTAGATGTGGTGTTTATACTCTTGATTTTTTTCGTTGTGACTGCGACTTTTTTGTCTGAAACTACAATCAACGCGGCAAGTAGTGAGAACAACGAGAATGACGAGCCACCACCAGATACAGATAAAAAGAATATTCTTTTTGAAATCGGCCCTAACGATGAAATTATATTGAATGGCAATCCACGACCGATCATTCAAACTCAAATTCGTTCCAATATTGACCAGCTGAAGGCGGAAAACCCCTCAGCTTCGGTAATAATCCAGCCCAACAATTCCTCAAGCGTTGCGATCATGGTTTCCATTATGGACGCGGCCCGGCAGGCTGGTATGACGGCAATCTCCATTGTAGAACCGAGAAGTTAACGGTCTTTTTGAAACAAACGCTATGGCTCTCGAACGCATCACTCACGTGGTGCGTTTTTCGTTGCGGTATAACATTTCTTTGTTTTGTTTAGATCTAATGTCAACAGGGGTCTTGTGTTGTGATTAATCGTTGGGATGAAAAAAAAGCAATACAATATGTTGCTGAGAATCCGGTTTTAGGTTTACGAGTTTACAGTTCTCGACTTCTTGGAGAGGAGTCTAAGTTGGTGCTTCACGGAGGTGGTAATACCTCTCTTAAAGGATTAACGGTGAATATTTTTGGTGAGGAGGTGGCTACGCTTTTTGTGAAAGGTTCAGGGTCTGACTTAAAAACAATTGAGTCAAAGGGTTTTCCTCCGGTAGACCGTGAACGATTACTCCGTTTAGCTGAGTTACCGGCACTCACTGATAGTGAAATGATGCGTGAATTGAGATTAGCGCTGCTTGAACCAACAGCCCCAACGCCCTCGGTAGAGGCGATAATGCATGCCCTTATTCCGTTGGATTATGTAGATCACACCCATTCAGATGCGGTGGTTACACTTAGCAATACTCGAACAGGAGAAACTCGTCTGAGGGAGTTATACGGGGACGAGGTTCTAATTTTACCGTATGTCATGCCAGGATTCGTTCTTGCTAAGCAAATTGCTCGGGTTGTCCTTGAGAATGATTGTAGCCATCTGAGAGGAATAGTGCTTCTGCACCACGGCATAATAACTTTCGCAAACTCGGCTAAAGAGAGCTATGACGAAATGATCTCATTGGTGACTATGGCTGAAGAAGCACTATTGCAGGGTATCAGCAGTATACCCGATGAATCATCAGAGATGTCTCTGTCAGCTGAGGTTTTATCCGAGGATATTTTAAATGTCGCTAGAATTCGGAAGTCGGCAGGAGAAAAGTTTGAAGCTCCTATCTTGGTTGCTCTTCAACATAATGAGAACGTGTTGGCACTGGCCTCCGAGACGAATGTTGCGGATTTGATTCAAAAAGGGCCCCTAACGCCGGATCACACGATTCACACGAAGCCTTTCGGTGCATGTTTTGATTTTTCGGATGGGTTTACTGATTTTGGTTTTGAGTCGTTTGAGACTTTTTATTGTAACTATTTCTCCTCAAATGCATCAGGCGAGCATCAAAGACTTGATTTAGTGCCTAGATTTGCCGCGTATAAAGGTAGAGCCGGCTTAAAGGCATTAGTTACGTTGGCCCCAACGGTCTCTCAGCTAGGTATTGTTTCTGATATCGTTGAACACACGGCGAAAGCAATTCTGAATGGTGAGCTATTGGGTGGCTGGTGTCCATTATCTCATTCGGATCTTTTTGATGTAGAGTATTGGGAATTAGAGCAAGCGAAAGTAAAAAAAGATAAAGACGTAAAATCAACTGGCGAATTTACAGGCCGTGTAGCGTTAGTGACCGGTGCGGCTTCTGGTATCGGATTGGCGTGCGTAAACTTGCTTGTGAGCAAAGGCGCTGCCGTACTGGCTGTCGACAAATCGGAGGACATACATAATGCTTTTAAATCTCCCTCTGTGTTGGCTTATCAGGGAGATTTGACGGAACCTTCGGTGATAACCGGTTGTGTGGAAGCTGCAGTTAAAGCTTTTGGAGGCATTGATATATTAGTAAGTAATGCCGGAAGCTTCATGAAAAGCGCTAACATCGAATTACTAGAGGACAGTATTTGGGAATCTTCGCTGGACATTAATCTCACTTCGCATATGAAACTTTTGCGTGAATGTGTGCCTTTCTTGAGGCTTGGTTTCGACGCGGCGGTTATATTTGTGGGCTCAAAAAATGTGGCGGCTCCAGGACCAGGCGCTGTAGCTTACTCGGCCTCAAAAGCAGGCCTAAGTCAGCTTGCCAGGGTCGCAGCGCTAGAGCTAGGGGAAGATGCAATAAGGGTTAATACGATTCACCCAAATGCGGTTTACGATACAGGCCTCTGGGATACGAAATTGTTAAAGTCACGTGCTGAACACTACAGAATGAGTATTGATGATTACCGCCGGTCTAATGTGCTTAAAACTGATATAGCGTCGAGCGATGTGGCGACTGCCATTTTGGCTTTTGCGGGCCAGGATTTTTTGAAGACCACGGGTGCACAAGTTCCTGTCGATGGTGGAAATCAGAGAGTAATATGAAACCGATTGAGGATATTGAATCATCGAGAATCTAAATACATTTCAGAGTATACAATACGATGAAGATAAAGATTACCTGAAAATTATAGATCAAACAAAACTGCCCTTTCATAAAGTATTGGTTGCCTTGAACTCGATCGACGACATTTGCAGTGCGATCACATCGATGCAGGTTAGAGGCGCTCCATTAATTGGGTTGACTGCTGCATATGGTCTCTACTTCTCATTTCGTGAAAATAGCACCTGGGATGCTTTTGAGAAAGCCAGTAGTCGTTTGATTAGCACAAGGCCTACAGCTGTTAATATTCGTTGGGTCATTGAAAGAGTCAGGGGTCATCTTAAAGATTTTGAAGAAAAATCTTTAAAAAATGAAGCGCTGCTTTTTGCTAACAAGCTTGTTGAAGAGGATGAGAAAATATGCAAAATGATCGGCCATTTTGGCGCACGAGAGCTTGGGAGACTGTGGGACAAAAAATGTAAAAGGGCAACACTAGCGGGGAAACCACTTCCTAGTGCGTTGAACGTATTAACACATTGTAACGCTGGAATGCTTGCGTCTTCAGCCTGGGGAACTGCACTTTCCCCAATTTATCAGGCGACAGAATTTATTCCGGTCCATGTTTGGGTTGACGAGACAAGACCTCGAAACCAAGGGGCTTCATTGACCTGTTGGGAGCTTATACAGCATGATATCGACCATACTCTCATTGTTGACAATGCTGGTGGTCACCTTATGCAGCAAGGTTTGGTGGATTGTTGTATTGTTGGAAGCGATAGAGCTACAGCCAGCGGTGACATTTTTAACAAAATTGGTACGTATTTAAAAGCGCTGGCAGCGCGGGATAACGGGATTCCTTTTTATGCCGCAGTTCCAATATCTACTATTGATTATGATGTAACTGATGATTACCAAGAGATTGTTATAGAGGAGCGTAGTGGTGAAGAGGTGAGAAAAATTTCGGGACTAGATCATGAAGGTATTGCGCGAACTATTTTAATTGCGCCGCCTGATGCAAAAGTAAGTAATTTTTCCTTTGATGTTACTCCTTCGAGATTGGTGACTGCGATTTTCACTGAAAAAGGCCTTGTCGAACCGAATGTAAGAGCGATGAGAAATCTAATAAATAGTTGAGTCAACCAGGAGGCCAGTTTAATTTTCGACCCCCAAGAATGTGCAGGTGCATGTGAAAAACTGATTGCCCTCCGTCTTCTCCAGTGTTGACTACGTACCTAAATCCGTTCTCTTTTAATCCTTGTTCCGCTGCAATTTGGTTGGCTTTTAAAATAAGGTGTCCCATCAAATCAGCATCCTCTGGTCTGACACATGCGATCGTCGTGATGTGTTTTTTTGGTATGACGAGAATATGAGTGGGTGCGATTGGGTTAATATCGTGAAATGCGCAAACTCTATCGTCTTCGAATACCATTTTCGACGGGATTTCACCTCGTATAAGTTTACAAAATAAGCAGTCATCTGACATAGTTGAGGATAACCTTCTAATTGAGGGTGTGTTTTCTAAAGATTCTACCTTAAAATTTTAGAAAAACGCACCAAGCCTGAGTGAGTAAATGAATAATAATCATTGGTTTTTTACTGGTTTTTCGAGGTTTCTTTCGATTTCTTTTTTTTGTTTTCTTTTAGTGCCCCTTATTGTTCAATATCAAAGCGAGGCTATGGCAGCGATTGAGAATAATCCAGCCCCTAAATTGTATAGTTATAGAATAGTTGATCGCTTTCCTCAGGATATCAAATCCTTTACTCAAGGCTTGAAGTTTGTTGATGGGTCTATCTATTTAGGCGCTGGCAAACGCGGTTATTCGGGCCTGACACAGGCCAGACTTGCAGATGGCTATGTCGAAAAACAAGTGAAGTTGGACGATCAGTATTTTGGAGAAGGGATAGAGATAGTAGGTAATCAAATTTTTCAACTCACGTGGAAGGCAAATAAAGTCTTTGTTTTTGATAAATCAACGTTCGAAATGACAGATTCCTTTACTAACCCAACCGAGGGGTGGGGTCTCGCCTACGACGGTGTTAATTTGTTGCTGAGTGACGGTAGCTCAACAATAAGGAGAATGGGTACCGAAGATTTTTCCTATGTTAATGAGTTCGAAGTTACCCTCGCTGGGGTGCCGGTCCGAAATCTTAATGAACTTGAATATATTGCAGGCGAGCTCTGGGCCAATGTATGGCAGACGAATTATATTGTTCGAATAGATCCCGTTACCGGGAATGTACGTTCAATTATTGATCTTTCGGGTCTCGAACAGCGCACGCGGAGAAATGGAGTCGACGCAGTACTGAATGGGATTGCGTGGGATGATGTTAACGAACGATTATTTGTTACTGGCAAATATTGGTCTGACTTGTTTGAAATAGAGTTAGTTGAGACAGGTAAAACGTTTCCACAATAATTGAGCAGCTATTTTAAAAATGAAATTTAATTTGAAGTTTCTGACTTTATCATTGCTCTTAATTTTTTTTTCTGGATGTGAATCTTGGAAATTCTATTCTCAAGCTTCTTTAGGGCAAATTGATATTCTAAGTAGGAGCGAGGACATAACTCGTTTATTAGCAGGTCAGCAGACGCCCAAATTAATTCGGTTAAAGCTTGAAAAAATATTAGAAATTCGAGCGTTCGCTTCAGAAAAGCTTAATCTTCCCGTCGGTGATAATTTCTCGGAATATGTGTCAATCGATGGACGTCATGTTCTATGGAATGTATATGCGAGTCCGCGATACTCACTATCGCCTTTAAGTTGGTGCTTTCCCTTTGCCGGCTGTGTAACGTATCGGGGTTATTTTGATGAGATAGATGCTCGACAGTATGCTAGAGGTCTTGAGGAGAAAGGATTCGATACTTATGTTGGCGGTGTGCGTGCCTACTCTACGCTTGGATGGTTTGATGATGTTGTGTTAAGTACCGTGCTGCAACAGAGTGAAGAGGAGCTTGCAGCACTGATCTTTCACGAGCTTGCCCATCAAGTCGTTTATATTCCTGGGGATACTCAATTTAACGAGGGGTTTGCGACGACAGTGGAGCAAGAGGGATTGCAACTTTGGTTGGCTGAGAAAAACTCTGCCAGTTCAAGTGTAATACTTAGTCGCGCCAAGGAGGCTGCTGAAAGAAGGACAGATTTTGTATCGTTAATTTTGGAAACGCGGGAAATTTTACGAGAAGTTTATGAGAGTGGTATGGAGAAGGAAAAGATGGAGGAAAGAAAGCGAATCATCCAAAAAGAATTGCGAATTAAGTACCAAAGCATGAAAGAAGGCTGGGGTGGGTACAGTGGATATGATAATTGGTTTTCGGACGGGCTAAACAATGCACAGATTTCCACGGTTGCGTCATACAATAACTTTGTCCCGGGCTTCAAATCAATTTTCATACAAGAAAATGGCGAGTTTTTAAACTTTTATGAGCGGATTGACGAGTTGTCTAAAAATAGCAAGGCAGCTCGAAACGCTTTTTTAAATGTTCCTATGCTTGATTGAGTTATGTTTCCAAAACATTCTTTTGACTACAACGCTGGCTAAGCAGGAATGTTTGTTAACTCAATTGTCGGTAAGGGACTTGATTCGCTGACCACCCGGCCAATTATTTTGGCCTTTAAATACCCTGCTTCGTTTATTAGGTTAAGCGTTTCATCCATTCGTGCATTCGGTATGCTTGCTAAAAGGCCGCCAGCAGTTTGTGGATCAAATAACAGTTCGTAAAATTTATCGTTTTTGAAAGCATCTCTGTTAGTAATTGAAATTTCCGAAGCTTTATTGCTGTTGTGCAACGAACTAAAAACTCCATTTTTGATGCATTCCAAAGCTCCATTTAGAATGGGAATCCTGTTCAGGAAAATTTCTACGTTAGTCTCACTCGCTTCAATCATCTCGACGAGATGGCCTGCTAATCCGAAACCGGTGATGTCGGTGCAAGAGGTTGCACTCATCGAAGAAAAAATCTCAGAGGCCGCTGAGTTACCGGTCAACATCTCATCCAAGGCTGCTTTCACCCAGACGTGTTTTGCTTTTGACCGCATGTCTGCGGCAAGGAGTGTTCCCGAGCCGATCGGTTTGGTTATAATGAGTTGATCTCCTGCCTTCATACCTCCTTTTTTCATAAGGGCTTCGCCCGAAGCAAACCCATTGACAGCAAGCCCTAGCTGCATTTCGGAGGTTTCGGCAGTATGCCCTCCGACTAGGGACACGCCATTTTCTTCCAGTGTCGCGACGCACCCTAGCATGATTTCATTTAACATACGTTTGGTCATCGATGAGCTTGCCATTGGTAACCCGACTGAAGCTAAGACTGAATGCGGTTTCGCACCCATGGCGTATATGTCGCTCAAGCAATGATTGGTAGCTATTCGCGCGAATAACCAGGGGTCGTTTATAAAGCTGCTTATTTGGTCAATGCTTTGGATTAATTTCCGATTGTTCTCTAATGATATGATCGAGGCATCCTCGATGCCGTTGTGTATGATTTCAGGTTTAGGAGTGATCGGCAAATTGCTGAGAACACTTGATAAAATGTTTCCGTCAACTTTTGCTCCACAACCGGCGCACCGCATGGCATGATTTTTCAGGTCTTTTGTTTCATTTTGAGAAAGCATTCCCACTGAAAGATTTAGTTCAATTTTCATTTCGGGTAACTTGGTGTATTTGTCGAGAAATTTTCTATCGATGAAGGTCTTCAGCATCCATGCCCCTTTATTCTTCATCGCCAGAGGCCCTCTCGTCGCAATCGCCCTCTTATTTGACATTGAGAGTAAAGCTAAAGCATGGTTTTGGGGTTTGTACGCTCTAAGTTTTCTACCAGTGATGTACCTGTAAATATTCTCAGCGAGCGGTTTCCCTTGACGTACAGCGTAAACCCCTGACTTCGGAAGATCGGTGCCCACTATTGAAGCTGCATCCCCAGATGCAAAAACATGAGAGTGGCTCACGGATTGCAGGAAGTTATTAACTTGAATAAAACCGGACGGGTCGCATTGTAGGCCATCGTTATTGGGCCAAGCCTGCATGCTTGCTCCGGTGGCTACAACACATACGTCGCTGTGATAAGTTTTTCCCGTAGCGCTTGTTACTCGGCCCTTTTCGATATTTTCAATCCGTTCGCGAACAATTATTTTGACGCCATATTTTTCTAGTTCTGTATGCACAATGTGTGAGGCCTTTAAATTGTGCCGCGCAAGCAAACGTGTTTCTGCGGTAATTACCGAAATGCATAAAAGCTCTTGCAGGTTCTTTTTTGGTCTGAGTTCTGTTGTTAGCCTTTTGTGAATTGCAAAAGCGAGCTCAACACTGGCAGGACCTCCGCCAATTATTACAAAATTACATTTTGTACCGCCTTCTGCCTGTTTGATGACCATGGGTAAAATTGAATCCCATCGTTTTATAAAGTGATTAAGCGGTTTGACAGGAATAGCATTCGCCGATGCACCAGCGATTTTAGTAATATTTGGTTTAGATCCAATGTTGATTGAGATGAAATCGAAATCCATCACCGGCCGATTATCGAGAGAAATTAGACGATTTTCAAAGTCTATGGAAGTTACGGCTTGTTCAATAAGGCGCGCGCCAGCAAATTGGACTAACGGTCTCAGATCTAACTGCATCTCGTCAATGGAGCTATGACCGCTGATATAATTTGGCAATGCGCCAGAATAGGGAATTACTACCTCAGCAGTTATTACCGTGACCGTTAAGCCCGGCAATGGGTCCATGCCGAGTCGTTTTAGGACTGCAAGATGGCTGTGTCCTCCACCTATTAGCACTAGATGCTTAATGATGGGGGTCCGTGGCATATTTTTCATTAAAAGAGTGATCCAGTAGCTGATTGGTAAGCCATCTTACTGCTTTTTTGTGGATGAAGCATACGGTCAAAAAAGAAAAACACAGAGCCTATCTCTTTAAGAGGTGGCCTTGAGTTCTATAATTATTGATTGTCTTGTTATAATCTAAGATGATTGAAGTCTAATGGCGATATATTGTGGGGGACTACGAATCATGAATTTATCGAAAGTAAGTAAGAGCGGCTTATTAACTTATTTGATTTTTAGCGGCGTTAGTGCGAGCGCCCAATGGAGTTTAGATAACGAGACCTCAGTTTTAAGTTTCGTGACGGTCAAGGCTGAGCACATAGCAGAAGCTCACACATTTACCTCTTTAGACGGTAGCTTGGGAGAGGATGGGAAATTGAGCGTGGAAGTTCAATTGGCGAGTGTCGATACGTTGATTCCGATTCGAAATGAGAGAATGAGGGACATGTTGTTTGAAATTGATTTGTTTCCCGTTGCCGCGCTGAGTGCGGAAATTGATTTGGAAGAGTTGTCATCGCTCGGAGCAGGTGGATGGGTGGATCAGGAAATTCCCTTAACTTTGGTTCTGCATGGAAATACTGTCGGGATGGACGCAGCTGTCCGCATAACACAATTAGATGGTGGTTACTCGGCAAGTTCGTTGACCCCGCTCATTTTGTCGGCTGATAGTGTCGGTTTGGCAGCGGGTGTTGAAAAGCTGCGTCAAGTAGCCGGTCTGCCAAGCATCAGTCGGTCGGTGCCAGTCAGTTTTAATGTAACGTTTCGTGAAGAAAATGGTGGGTCATAGCGTTTTGTCTTGCAGCTAAAGAAAGCGGTCGTTACGATTGTGGGGTAGCTGGCATACGACGAAATGTCTTATTTTGTCGACATCGATGAGCGCTATGTGAGCAGGTCAGGATTAAAACAAGAATCACTTCATAATGGTTTTTAGATAGATAGGGGTTTTGTCAGTTTGGTCTCTTTCATGGGTTCGGGTTTATCAGGGATGAGTTGAGAAAATCCGAGAGAACATAGTGCGATTATTGCTCCTACCAGAAATACAGCACTATTATTAAAGACCCAAACGGCGCCTAAGATCGCGGGTAATACCACTGCCGCTATATGGTTTATTGTGAAACTAATGCTTGACGTTGCAGCGATGTCCTCTGGCGCTGCGATCTTTTGGAAATAGGTTTTGATTGCAATTGCCAGCGCGAAAAGAAGATGATCAAAAAGGTAGAGTATTAAAGCGAAACTGATATTTTCTACGAACGCGTAACTTAAGAATATCAAAACTAGCCCAGAATACTCGAGTGTTAAAGCTCGTCGCTCACCTATTTTTGTTATCAGTTTACCTAGTTTTGGCGCGATCCAAAATGTAAGAACAGAATTTATCAAAGTAAGAAGAACCATGTTGGCTACAGGAAAATCAAATTTCTCCACTAACAAAAATCCGGCGAATACCACGAAAATTTGTCTTCTTGCGCCCGCTAAAAAAGTGAGTAGATAGTAAAGCCAATAGGTTTTTTTCAGAAACAACGTTTTTCTTTGCTCAACCTTATTTGAAAATTTGGGGAAGTTAAAAAAACATAGGACAGCCAGCACTGCAGTAAAGGTGCCGGCGCTTATGTAAATAAGACTGTAGTTTACGCTGAATCGGGCAAGGTAAATATAAAGGGTTCCTAGCACTAAGAAATTGCAAAGGGATTTAGCACTCAATAATTGTCCCATGACATGAGGGGCTTCTTTAATAGAAAGCCATTGAAGGCTGAGTGATGTTTGAAGTGTTTCTAAATAATGAAATCCAATTGACATGACCACGGTTGAAAAATAAAGCCATGTCGCACTTGGGTATACTGCTGTTATCGCTGTACCAAAACCAAGTGTAAAGAGGGCTACGAGAGCGAAAAATTGCTGGCGCAAAATTAACATTATCCAAACGGCTGTAAAAGCAAGAAATCCAGGAACTTCGCGGAGGCTTTGCAAAATCCCAATTTGCTCGCCTGAAAAATGTACTCGTTCAACAACAAAGTTGTTTAGTAAAACTTGCCAAGTTGCGAAGGCGACTGTATTCCCTATTGCGAGCAGAAAAAGCAATGTTATTGGGTCGCTCAACTGGGTCTTAAAAGGTTTCCTCATATGGTTTTTGCCGCTCACGGCACTCGACGGAGAATAATGGGCTATAATCATATCACCCAACCTTATGTCTTTGGAAAGCTAAACGGAGTTTATCTGCGTGCAAAAAGGAAAGGCTCGTTTTAGTTCTTCAATCACTCTTTTTGCAGGGTCTGAAGCGAAAATTAAGATCGAAGAGGATGGTTTGACTCCGAGTTTATTTGATTCCTTGGTTGGGGCTTCAGGTGGCCCAAAATGGTTCGTGCTATACGAGCTTGATCGTTATCTCGCTGGAAGTTTTTTTTCCGATAGATTAACAGGGGTGGGAGCCCCCCTAAAAACATTGGGTTCGTCGGCGGGAGCATGGCGCATGTGTTGTTATGCCATGGCCGAGCCGACTTTGGCTCTTGAGCGCTTAGCCTCTCGCTACAGCGAGGAGGTCTATTCAGAGAACCCCTCTAGAAAAGAGGTAACGGAAAAAGCTAGAGAGATGCTAATCGAAGTATTAGGATCGTCTGGGGTAAAAGAAGTCGTTGCTAATTGCCAAGTAGCCTCTCATTTAGTAGCCGCCCGAAGCCGTGGGTTTGGCTCTTCAAAATTCCTAGGTGCTCAGTTAGCTCTAATTTTGTTGAGTGCGCTTGGGAATTTGTTTAATCGACGGGCTTTGTCGTTTTTCTATGAGCGAACTATTTTCTGCACTAGTTCTCTAAGTAGAGACCGATATGAATGCAAAGATTTAGCGACAGCTCGCGTTCCCCTTACTGAGAATAATCTAATCGAGGCTCTAATGGCGACTGGCGCGATACCATACATATTAGAGGGGGTTCGAGATATTGCAGGCGCGAAGAAAGGCTTGTTTTGGGATGGTGGAATAGTGGACTATCATTTTGATTGCCCTCTGAATGAGGGAGATGCTTTGACATTGTACCCACATTACAGTTCGAATTTTGTCCCCGGGTGGTTCGATAAAGCATTACCTTGGCGCCGCGTTAAAGAACTCAATTATAATAAAGCTTTAATGGTTTGCCCGTCGTTCAATTTTTTGAGAACTTTGCCTTTTGGCAAGGTTCCTGATCGAAAAGATTTTGAGCAGTTGAGGGCGTCAGAGAGGATAAAGTATTGGAAAAAAGTATTGGCTGAAAGTTTGCGCCTTGCTGAAGACTTCCACGAAATCGTAGAGTGCGGTCTAACTTATGAAATGATTCGGCCCTTTTCAGCGCGATCGAGATAGAGTTTCTGTTTAAACTAATCGTAGAAAAAAGGTGGTAATTGTGGATAAAAAAAAAGGTGGCCCAGTTCCGGAAGACTTTGGGGTTTTAGGAGAATTTCAGCATTGGGAGGGTGATCCTGCCGAAGACTGGATCGGTCCTTTTTTCTTCAGAATGGAGGGAGATAACCCAATAACTGCCTTTCGGATAAGATCCGAACACTGCAACGCTCATGGAACTTTACATGGAGGTATTATGATGGCTTTTGCAGACTATACTCTCTGTCTTGGAGCAAATCGCGGTTCAAATTCGCAGAGTGTTGTTACTGTGACTTGCAATAACGAATTTGTTGCTCCAGCTGCTGATGGAGAGCTAGTTGAAGGAAGGGGAGATGTCGTAAAGAGAGGCCGTTCCTTGGTTTTTGTACGAAGTACCTTATCTGTAGGTGAACGTGCTATTTTAGTAAGTAGTGGTGTTATAAAATTATTCAAATCCTAAAGCCGATATATTCTAGATGCGGTATCTTTGAACAAAGACTGTTTCTCAGTTTCCGAGTACGGTGCGGCAATTTTCTTGAAGGCATTCCACAACACGTCGTAACTCACCGATAATCGATCCACAGGAAAATTACTCTCGAACATGCAGCGTTCCGGTCCAAAACAATCGATCATATACCCGTAGTATTTTTCCTGCACAGCCTTGAACTCATCAGATGTCGGAGGCCTCTCTTGTGCATGCCATCCGAACCCGTTGTCCGGCATAGCCAGGCCGCCAAGTTTTGCCACAACATTTGGACATTTTGATATTTCGAGTATGTCTTTCTTCCATCGATCATAGATTTCATCAACCTTATAGCGATGTCTGCCCACACCTAACGGGGTTCCGAAATGATCAAGTATCATAGTGCACTGAGGTACAGAGCGAGCCAGTTCTAGAAAACTTCGGTTTTGATGGTGATAATGCCAGCAATCGAATGAGAGGCCTTTGTCCGCAAGAATTTTAATACCATCGCGGAAGGAGTTTTGTGCATAAAGGTCTAGGGGCGCCATCCCTGGAATCGTTAATTCTTCCGGTTCTTTATCTGAAGCCGCTGCGTGGCGAATGC
>MDTG01241169.1_pt1 | contig 18856 bp, 11 predicted proteins | sample 811421 | NCBI WGS metagenome assembly MDTG01 (sample SAMN05326645, study PRJNA326480) | marine metagenome | isolation source: seawater | place: Pacific Ocean: South East | collected 2011
CTCGTGGTCGACAGCGAGGTCGAGTATCGGGTCGGCGCATTCGGTGACGGCGGAGACGATGAACTGATAGGCGCGGTCGCGCTTGCGCGAAAGGTTGCGCTTGTGGCACACCTGATACGTGCGCCACCAGCCGGACACGTTGCCATATGTCAGCTCGTACAGGAAACCGTCCGAGCCCGACATGAACGCGCGGCCCGACGCGGTGCCGACGATGCGCACGAGGTTGACGCCGTCGGAGGGCGCGGAGAAGCCCGTCTCGTGCAGGTCGATGGAGGCGACCTCGTCGTCGGGCGGGCCCGAGCAGTAGACGGCGAGCACGATCACCTGCGACGGAGTGGGAGCGGCAGGTGGTGCGGGTTGGGGGCGTCGAGGGGTCGGGGCGGAAGGGAACGGACGCGACCGGCCTGATGCAGCGGACCGGGTACGCCGCCAGCGGTGCGGTCCACGCCATGCTGGGCGTCACCGCGGTACAGCTGATCCTCGGGGCGAGCGGAGGGGGCAGTTCGCGGAAGACCTGGTTGGCCGAGCTGATGGCGGTGGACACCATCGGCCCGATGCTCATCGGTGCATCAGGCGTGTGCATACTCGGCTATGCCGGCTTTCAGGTGTACGTGGGGTGGACGACGAAGTTCGAGGATGCCCTCGAGACGGGTCGGATGAGCCGACCGGGGGAGAAGGCGGCGACCGCTTTCGGGCGCGTCGGCTTGATGGCCCGAGGCGTCGTCCTGGCGGTGATCGGCGGCTTCGTACTCGAGTCCGCGGCGACGCAGGATCCCGGAGCGGCCAAGTCGGTCGCTGGGGCGCTGAGTGAGATCGCTTCACAGAGCCACGGGGTCCTCCTGCTCATCGGGATCTCTGCGGGTTTGCTCGCGTACGCGACGCATCAACTCGTTCTGGCCCGCTACCGGCAGATCCCTGCCGCGACCGGCTGAGCACGGCCGCGAGCGCGACGGCCCCCCTCGCGACGAGCACTCGCCGTGACTCCGCGAGGCCCCCGAGAACCGCGTCGCATGGTCGATTCGCCCACATCGCGCGGACGCCGACGCGCAGGCGCCGCTCTCAGCGGCCGAGCTGCTCGCGAAAGAAGGCGATCATGCGATCGAAGGCGGCGCGCGTCGGGTGCCCCTCCACGTCGCGGAAGTCGTGCGAGATGACGCTGTGCGCGATGGGCGGCAGGCCGTGCGGGTTGCCCGGGCCCGAGTCGATCTCGATCGCCTCGAAGCCGTCCCCGAGCTCGGCGCGGAGGCGCTCGAAGCGCGCGCGGGGGCACATGGCGTCGTGGCTGAAGCGCATGCCGAGGACGGGCACGCCCTCCTCCGTCGCGCGCCGCCGGATGGTGACGAGGTCCTCCGGCGAGACGTGGAGCGCCCGGGCGTGTGCGGGCGAGACCGGGAAGGGGAGCGAGGGTTGCGAGAGCACCGGCGCGCGCACCCAGGGGTCGACCATGAGCGCGAGGGCGAAGCCCCCCGTGAGGCACATGCCCACGGCGCCGATGGCCGCGCCCTCCTGCCCCCGGCTCTCCTGGAGCTCGCGGCCGAGCGCGCGCAGCCACTCGGTGATCGGGCTCGCGTGATCGCGCGCCAGGCAGTGGAACTCCTTCGCGACGCAGGCGCGCCCGAGCTGCGCGAAGGAGTAGGGGAGCGAGAAGGGACGGTCGACCTCGCCGAAGAGGTCCGGCATCCAGACCGTGAAGCCCGCATCGGCGATGCGGCGCCCGGCCTCGGCGACCGTCGGCGTGATGCCCGGCACCTCGTGCATGACGAGCACCCCGGGGCCCTCGCCGCGGACGTAGACGTCGCGGCGGACGCCGAGGTGCGTGGAGGAGCGGCGCTCGAACCCGGTCGGCATGGGCGGAGGCTACTCCACGAGCGCCGGCGCCGGGAGCGAGCGCGGCGCGCGATGCGCGATGCACGCCTCGAGCTCACGGCTCGCGCGGAGGTCGCCGACGCGCCCGCCCCCGATCGCCGGCCCCGCTCACGCTCCCGGATCACCCATGCGTGGAGGAAGGCGAGGGCGGGGAGCTCGGCCTCGCCGCCGTCCCGAGCGCGCGCCCGGCGCACCTCTTCCGCAGCTCTTGCGCACCTCTTCCGCGCCTCCTCTGCGCTCCGGACAGACCCCGGTGCAAGCGCTGCGCAGCGCCCCCACGCCAGCGCCGCACGACACCAGCGGGCACGTGGGTTGCTTCGCGCGTCGTCTCGGAGCCGCTCGGCGCGCTCCCCCGAGGACCATGACCCGCCACGCCTTCTCCCTCCTCTTCCTCGCCACCGCCCTCGCCGCCTGCGGCGGCGGCTCCTCCAGCCCCGACGACGCCGGCCCCGACACCGGCGCGCCCGACGCCGGGACGGGCGACGCCGCGCCCCCCGACGGGGCCACCGAGGACGCCGGACCGCCGCCCCCTCCGCCCCCTGCCGACGTCGCCGGCACGCTCCGCTTCGTCGGCTGCGATCCCTCCCCGACCTCCGTCACCGTGCGCCTCGGTCCGACCGCCCTCGTCACCCCGGACGTCGCGGCGCGCCCGGTCACCGAAGCCGCCCCGACCCCCTCGGACGACACGGACGCGGACGACGCCATCGACGCGCGCGTCGAGGCCACCGAGGAGGCGGGCGTCCTCCGCTTCCGCGCCGACGAGGTCCCCTGGAACCTCTACCGCGTCGGCGTCGAGGTCGACGACGAGGCCTGCGGGGATCTGGTCTGGCGCGGTCCGAGCGGCGGCCTGGTCGTGGCCGGGGACGAGGCCGTCGCCCTCGACGCCCTCGCGCTCCGCACGCGCCTCCAGGTGAACGCCGGCACGGAGGCCGACCCGCGCTGGGTCAGCGCCGCCTACGTCGAGGACCCCGAGGAGCCGCTCCGCTTCCGCATGGAGAGCGACCTCGAGGGCGTCCTCGCCTACGACGTCCAGCTCAGCTTCGAGCGCTTCGAGGTCGACGCCCTGGAGGAGGGCGACTTCTGCGACCCGCCCGAGGGCGCGCCCCCGGTGCAGCGCTTCGAGACGCCGCCCGGCGGCCGCGAGGTCGAGCTCGACGTCTCCGCCTACTTCTCCCCGCCCGAGGAGGGCGCGAGCGAGGCCGAGGTCCAGCGCTACCGGAGCCTCCTCCGCGGCGCCCCCGTCTACGCCCGCGTCGTCCCCGTCGGGAGCGCCGGCCCGCTCTGCGACCTCCGCGCGGTCGGCGCCTCCTCCTGGGTGCGCCTCGTGCTGCGCCCGCGCGTCGACGTCCCCGCCGTCGAGATCCCCGACGTGCCGCCCTACCACGTCGTCGGCACCTACCGCCCCGGCGAGTACCCCGTCCCGCAGATCATCTCGAAGGACTACCGCTGCCACCGCGTGATCACCGACCACCCGCTCCCGGGCGGGGCGCTCTTCGAGGGGCTCGACGACCCCTACGGGAAGATCCTCGTCCTCTCCGGCCTCTACCCGGCGAACGGCACCGCCCGCGAAGGCGACCGCTTCTGCTTCGCGCCGCCGCGGAACGACGACCCCTGGTACGAGGACGTCGCGGAGGGCTTCAGCGATCTCGTCGGCGAGATCGTCGACGCCGTCGAGTGGGCCGTCGATCGGGCCGCCGCCCTCTACGAGCAGATCAAGAGCGCCGCCGTGAACCTGGTGGCGAACGCCATCGCCGACCTGACCGGCTGCGAGGACGTCTGCCGCGCGGCCCTCGAGCTCGGCATGGAGATCGCGCTCACCTCCATGGGCATGCCGCCCTCCCTACCCGACTTCGACCAGCTCATGGACCAGGGCCTCGACTACGTCGCCGCCGAGCTGGCCGCGCAGGCCGGGGTGCCCGACTTCGTCGCCGAGCAGGCGCTCGAGCTGGCGATCGAGATGGCCGAGCGGGCGAAGGCCACGCGCGGCGCCTCCTACGCGCGCTGGCTCGTGAAGGACACGCAGGGCCGCTCCTCGCTCTTCGAGCTCGAGGTCTCCCGGAGCGCCGCCGGCGCGTCGACCACCTGGGCCGCGCTCTGGTTCCGGCCCATGGGCCCGGGCGAGACCGTGTGGAGGGAGCGCTTCGTCGGCGTGCACCCGCCCCCCGTGGGCGAGGGCCCGCTGCGCGTCCCCGTCGTCATCGAGCCCCAGCTCGCCGGCCTCCCCGAGGTCGAGCCCCTCATCCCGGAGGTCGGATGGGTCCCCGCCTACTACGGCACCGAGCAGCGCGCGGAGGCCTGGTACCAGCGCGCCTGGGGCCAGCGCATGGGCGCGACCCCCTGCGTGCACTTCGAGCTCTGGGGCGCGATCAGCACCGAGATCCCCGTCGTCATCGAGCCCATCGCCGACGTGACGATCTCCCACGACACCCCCCTCGACACCTTCACGGACCCTTTCGAAATGCAGTGCGCGCCATAAACCCGTGCCCCTGCCCGTGCCCGTGCCCCTGCCCGCAAGCCCTCCGACCCGAACGAGCCGACACCGCCCCCCAGAGCCCCTCCGGACTCGAACGCCCCCCCCCGAAGACCCTCCGACACCGACCGCGTCAACCACACCCGACACAGACCCCCGGAGCCCCTCCGGACCGGACCCGAACGCCCCCCCGAAGACCCTCCACCACCGACCGCGTCAGCCAGCCCCTCCGACCCCGACCCGAACGCCACCCCGAAGCCCCTCCGACCCCGACCGCCTCCGCCACACCCCGCGACCCCGACTCCACAGCCGCCGCCCCTCCTGCCCCCGCCGCTACGCGCACTCCCAGAGCCGCTCGAGCCCCAGCCGCTGGAACGTCGGATCGCGACGCCACTCCGCGAGGTCTTCCCCCCGCGCGACGCGCGCGACGAACGCGAAGTCCCGCTGACCCCGCACCTCGCACACCACGATCCCTTCCCCGATGAGACCGGGGACCCGGTGGAAGGGCCACCGCTCCACGCGCTCGAGGGAGAGCACGTCCCGAGCGCGAATCCGCCGCAGGGTGAGGCGCCCGATCCGGCAACGGAGCTCGTCCCCCGCGAGCTCGACCGAGGCGGCGATCCGGGCCCAAGCAGCCATCGCCGCCCCTCCGGCCGCCACCGCGACGACCAGGAAGAGCAGCCGCAGGACCCCGAACGCGCTCGCGCCGATCGGAGGTGCGCCGCGAAACGCAGCCGCCACGACTCCCGCGAAGCCGACCGCGATGCCCACGACGAGAACGGCGCCGCCCACCGACACGCCGGCACTCGGCCTACGCAGCATCAGCACGCGACGAGACGGTCGAGGATCGCTCACCACGCCAAACGCCTCCTGGAGCCACCCACAGAATGCCTCTCCCAGACGAGCCCAGTGCTTCGCCTTTTCAGGGTCCAACTCCGGCCCGAACTCGATGAACGGCTTACCCGCGAGCAGACCCTGCACCGTATGGAGCCGTGCTCACCCACGACCTCGAACCGGAACGGAAACATGGACTGGCGGCCGTCTCGAGGTGCCCGTAGCCCTCAGTCCGCGAAGACCACCCGCGTAGGCACCGGCCGCGGCGCGACGTCGCCCACGCCGAGCAGCCCACCGTTCTCGCCCCAGCACCAGAGCTCGTCGCTCGCGTTCAGCGCGCAGCTCGTCCGCTGGTCGCGGTCGCTCCACACCCACTCCCAGTCGCGCCGTTCTCCCACCTGCCGGGGAGCGGACTCCGCGGGGATGCTCGGATCGCCGAGCGCTCCGCCCTCCGCAGCCCCCCAGCACCAGAGCGTCCCCTCTTCCTTCACGCCGCAGACGAAGTCCCAGCCCACGGACACCACGCGCCAGGGGCCCCGGTCGGGGTTCTCGTACCACCGACGCGTGCGGAAGTAGCGCCGCCCATCCCCGGCCATGCCCGAGCGCAACGAGCCCGCGCAGAACAGCCTGCCCTCTTCGGAGACCAAACAGGTCGCGAGCCCCATCGTCACGCCCCCCTTCCAGCTCTCCGCGGGGCCCTCGAGCCGCTCGTAGGCGCAGTAGCGGCGCTCTTCGAAGCCCCCGAAACTCCGTTCGTACGTTCCACTGCACCAGAGCTCGCCTCCCGTCTGCATGCACGCCTGCTGGGCCAGCCGCGGCAGGAGCGCGTCGAACCGCTGGTCGAGCTCCAGCGGGGTCGGGTCGGCCCAGTTCGGCGCCTCCTCGTCGGGGATGATGGGGCACGTGCCGTCCGCCTCGTACCCGGTGCCCAACGTGCCGAAGATGTCCTCACCGCGCGCGTACACCCTGCCGTCGCAGTCGAGCAGGAGCATGCCCTGCGACCCGGTCGAGGCCGCGCGCCAATCCGAGCGCTCGCCGAGCCGCACCGGCTGAGTCGCGCTCGTGGGGACGAAGACCCAGTAGATGTCGTCGCCCCAGATGAAGGCTCGCCCCTGGGCGTCGATGCCGACGAAGCGCCCGAAGTCTGGCCCGCTCCCCGAAGCGAAGAACCCGGTCACCGAGACCCACTCGCCGGGCACCCGCCGCGGCCGGAGTTGCATCTCGTAGTCCCCGCTGGCCGCCACACCCCGGGAGTTCCGCCCCCAGCACCAGAGCCCGCACGAGGCGTCGATGAAGCAGGCCCCGTCCTCCGTGATCGCGAACCGATCGGACCGCGGCGCCGCACACGCCCCCTCCGGCAGCTCGAGCCGCCGCCCCTCACAGAACCGCGCCGCCACCGGGGGACCGGCATCGCCCCCACCCGCGTCCTCCACCACGCCCGCGTCGAGCTCCGGCTCGACCGGCATCCCCGCCTCCGCGACCCCCGCCTCCGCGACCCCCGCCTCGCCCGGCGGGCGCGTTGAGGCATCCGTGAGCCTCGCAGCGTCTGTAGCCGTCGACGAATCAACGAAACCTCCAGCATCGGGACCCGTCCAGGGCGGAAGACCTGGCAGCGCGTCAACAGACCCGTCTGCGACCGGCGTCTCCCTCTCCGCCCCCGAAGGAGGCGAAGAGCTGAAGCAACCAACTACGACAAGGCAAGCCACTATCGGGCCGCAACCAAATCGCGCACGACTTGCTGATTCACACGAGAGAAACAACCCGGCCTGTCTATACATCAGAAGAGATCGATCCTGTCTCCGCCTCGAAACTAACCCCCAGACGATCGCGACCATGACACACACGCTGCCTCGGCTTTCGCTGGTCCCTCACTCATCCGCTGACAAACCTAGAACGACGCGGCGGCAGAACATCTCAGACAGCGCAAGGAACCACAGTCAGCCCGTCGCCAGCGCGCTATGCATCACCAGGGGACACCCACAAGATACCTCGCCCTCCCCAGATCATGTCCCCACGACAACTCCAACTCCAGTCCCCACACTTCCCTCCGTGCTGTGAATATACCCAGTATGCAAAGTCCGCATAAGGATACGCCTCGAAGCAACACTCCCTCACGCGACGACACACCTCGACTGGGTCCCGCCCCTCCCTCTGGTGTTTGTCGAGAACGTCATTGGCCCACATTCCCGCATCCATCGCCATCCATCGCTCAGGATCCCGATCAAAGCAAGAGTCATGAATACGATATCTATCCACAAAAGCTCGAACTGTATCGACATACAGTGCTTCTGGACTGGGCTCCACTCTGCCATCACGATCTCCATGCATGTTTCTCAGGTCAAGAATCGCCATCTTCCTCAATTCTCTCTCAGAGACACACCCCTTCACCACAATCTGACGAGAGAACACCCATGCGAGCCCGAGGGTCATGCGTACGGCACCTGAGACGTGACATACCCCACGTCAATGAATTCCGGAGTGAGAAGACCCATGATGTGTTCGCCCGCTCATCCGCCTGTCGTGAGGCGATGTCTATCCATCAGAGAAGATCGATCCTGTCGACGATTCCATCTGAGAAATACACAACCACAACTCCGCCTCGAAACCCAACCCCCAGACGATCTCGACCATACTCATCGCAGGACGTATCACCACCGCACAGCCCATCCACCAACCGCTCTCTCGTCCACTCCGCCTTGTCAACATGCGAAAGGTCTCGAAGCAGAACGCTCCGATCCTCATCGCACATCCGGTAGGCAGCAACGCCTCCTCCCGTCCTGTATGCATCGAACCTCATCAGCTGCACATCAGTGACTCGGCCCTCCTCATCCTCCGCCCTGCGCCAAATCGCACGGGAGTCAGACCTGGATTCACCAAACAACTCTGACGAACCCGCATCGAAACCGTAGCTCTTCCCGCGAATAAAAAGCGCAAGGAGTCCCCCAAGAAGCTGCACTTGCGAGCGACACTCGTCGATCGCGTCCTCTGTATGCGCCTCGAGCACCGCGGAGTCCACGACCCGTTCAACACTCACGAACGACCCGTATGCCCACCTAGCCAACACGAGGACCGCGAGTGCTAACACACACGCTGCCGCGGCTTTCGCTGCTCCCCCACTCATCCTCTGAGAAACCTAAAACGACGCGGATACTGCTTGCCCCAGCGCCCGCGGGCTCAGGTGGGGATCGCAGTCGCGGAGCGAGCATCACCTGACATAGACCATAGACCATCTAACGAACACGGCAAACATGCGTCACTCATATCAATCGAAGCGCTTGCGACTACGCTCGGACTTCACGACAAGCCAACACAAGGCACTCTGAAACAAGGCGCCAGCACAAAACAACACCCTGCCCATCCCCTCCGCAGACTCGGTCTGAAAGAACATCACAGACAACGCCACGAACGGGAACACCCCTATCCCGCGATACCGCTGAGGGAACCCATAGAAGAAGACCACCAGGATCGTCCCCCCGAGCATACCCTCCATGATCGCCACAGCCTCTTCCCCATCGCGAAACACCATCCCCAAGAATAGCGACATAGATGCAACAAGAATCCCCACTGACACCCGCGCCCTGATCATACAATCCATTGCGATCATTACCTATGCAAGCCTATCTTGGGGTAGGATTGTCGAATCGATACTTGCTGGAAGACACCCACCATGGAAGAGGGCGGGGTTCCATAGGGTCCGGGTAACCAACATCGGGCCGGCAGATCCCAAATCGCCCCCCAAAGCCGAACGTCTCGTAGTGCTCCGGATATCTGACAGGGAGCGGAGCCTTCGCGCCATCGGCTTGCTCCAAGTCTACCGAGCCCACGTGCTCGCTCAGCCCGCCCGCCACCAGTCCGCCCATCGCGCCCACAGCGGCAGCACCCATCAATCGTTGCCCTGCCTCCTTCGCGCCGAGCGACGCCCCCGCCGTGCCTCCGACGGCCGCTGGCAAGAAGTAGCCAACCGTCCCAGTAACGACACCGGCTGTGACTGCATTGATTGCATGGCGACCGTAGTCAGGTGTTCTGTTCGACACCAAGTCGTTCATCACTCCGAAAGCAAAAGTCGTCACCGCTGCCGCAAGACCAGCAACGATGAACCACGGAATACGACCGTCAATGTCAACGTAGTCGATCGGCCGACTCAAGGCGTACTCGTACAGGTTCGCCTGAGCGCCCGCGAACCCGATCGGGTCCTTCGCGGTCCACCGACCCAGGTGCGGGTCGTAGTCGCGGGCGCCGAAGCGGATGAGGCCCGTGGCGCGGTCGTGGAGGCCGCCGGCGAAGCGGAAGGGCTGGTCGAAGCCGCTCGCGCGGGTCTCGTTCTCGATGACGCCGAAGGGGGAGTAGTCGAGGGACTGCATCACCTGACCGGTGTCGACGTCCACGACGCGGCGGACGCTGCCCACCTGATCGGTGACGACGCGCAGCACGGTGCCAGCCGGCTCGAGCACGATGAGGTCCGGCACGTGCGGCAGGGTGCCGTAGATGAAGCGCTTCGTGAGCTTGCCGGTCCCATCGAACTCGGCGATGGGGTTGAGCCCGTCCTGATAGGCCCAGAGCCGATCGAAGGCCCCGTCCACGAGCCGCGCGACCCGGCGCCCACGGGCGTCGACGAGGTAGCTGATGACCTCGCCCGAGGGGAGCTGCACCCGCCGGAGATGCCCGAGCGCGTCGTACTCGTACTCGGTGACCGCCCCGCCCTCGATGCGCCGCTCGAGCTGGCCGGCGTCGTCGTACGCGTACCGCACGCTCCCGGCGCGCAGCAGCCGGTCCTGCTCGTCCACGTCGGCGCAGTCACTCGCGCAGACGTCCCAGGGGAGCTGCCAAGCCACCCGGTTGCCGTTCTCGTCGTACTCGTAGTGGTAGCGCGGCGAGGTCGAGGCCCCGACGAAGACATCCGTCAGCCGACCCCGCGCGTCGTAGGCGAAGCGAAGCGCCTCGCTCCCCGTGGTCGTCTCCGTGCGCTCGACGATGCGCCCCGCGCGGTCGAAGTCATAGTCGAAGGCCAGCCGGCCGCCGGGCCAGCTCGTGTCGACCAGGTCCGGCTCCCCGAAGGCCGTGCGGCTGATCGTCGTGGCGACCTCCCCGACCTCGGCCCGCTCCAGCATCCCGGTCTCCGGGTTCGGTGTGAGCGCCAGCGGGCCAGCCTCGGTCAGGAGCCCGTCGGCGTCGTAGGCGTACTCGGCGTGGGTGCTTCCGTCGACGCGGATGCGCCGGAGCCGAAGATCCTCGTTCGAGTCGTGCTCGAACGCGACGCTCCACCCGAACCCACCGAAGTCGGTCTCCTCTTCCGTGAGGAGCGGGCCGTCGTAGTCGTAGCGGTTGGTGATGGCGGACACGATCAGCCCGGACGCCTGCGGCATCGTCGCGGAGCGTAGCTGACCGGTGTCCGGGCCGCCCCCGGGAGGTACGTAGCCGTAGGTCAGCGAGCCGAGGTCCGTGACGTCGACCCGCTGGATGCGACCCGTGTGCTCGTCGTAGTGCGGGAAGAGATCGCGGCCGTCCGGTCGCTCCACTCGAGCCAGCTCACCCCGGTCGGCGCCCGGAGCCCACCGGGTGGGCGTCTCCACGGAGGCGCCGCTCGAGGCGTCGGTGTAGGCGGGCGGCTCGTAGCGCTCGAGCGCCTCCCCCTGGGAGTAACTCATCCGGTGTGGGTCGCGCCCGGGAGGAGTGACGGCGTCGACGTGACCCATGACGTCGTAGCCGAGCTCGGTGGTGGCGCCGCCCTGCGAGAGGGAGTCGACCCGGCCGAGCGGGTCGTAGCCGAAGGACGCCGCGCGCGTCTCGCCATCCGAGGCGGGCTGGCTCCACGACTGCAGCCAGCCGAGGTCGGCGCCCCCGGCGCCCGTGTAGGCGTAGTCGATGCGACGCACCTGGGAGGGATCGCTCAGGATGGGCTCCCCCGCGGCGTCGGTAGGCGCCTGGATGACGGCCGTGACGCGACCGCGCCCGTCGTAGCGGGTCACGGTGGGGTGGAAGAGCGGCGCCCCCGACTCGTCGACCAGCGCGCTCCACACGGGCCGTCCGTCGGCGTCGAGGCGCGTGAGGCTCCGGCGGCCCCCCGCCGAGAGAGCCTCGAAGGTCGCGCTCCCGTCGGCGGCGCGGACCCAGCGCGACTCGCCCACGAAGCGCCGCGCGTCGCCCTCGGGGAGGTGCGCGTTTCGCGTCGTCGTGACGACCCGCTCGCGGGCGCGCCAGTCGGTGTCGCTCCTCGGGATCGCCTGCACGTCCGTGGCGACGGCGTTCCGCCGCCCGCTCGGCAGACGGACCTCGCCCTCGGCCACGTGGGAGGCGCCCCATCCGAGGAGCGGATCCGGGCTGTAGCGGCGCTCGACCGAGGTCCCGTCCGGCGAGGTCGTGACGAGCTCGCTCAGAGCGCCCGCCTCGTAGGTCTCGATGGCGACGCTCTCGAGATCGTCGGAGGGGTCGGCCGGGTCGTTCACCTGACGGACGCGGCGCTCGCGGCGGCCGTCGCGACGGGCGAGGACCTCGTGCTCCACGGCCCGGCCGCCGTTGGTCTCGAGGCGAACGGTGCGGCGCACGTACGTGCTCGTCCGCTCGTCCTCCTGGGAGATGCTCCAGGCGTAGCCGGAGCCGGTGGCGAGATCGCCCTCCAGGCGACCGAGCTCGTCGTAGCTCATCTCGTGACGCTGCCCTCGCCGATCGACGTAGGCGTCGAGGAGGCCGTCGGGACGGAGCTCGAAGATGGAGCGAGCCCCGTCGGGGTCGCCCGAGTAGGCGACGTCGTTCACCCAGCCGGCGAGCTCACCGCTCGCGTGCAGGCGGACGAGAGTGGCGGGCCCGAAGGGAGGCGTGAAGGTGACGAGCGCGTCGCTCGGGTAGGCGACGTCGACGACGTTTCCATCGGCGTCGGTCAGCCGGCTGAGGCGGCCCTCGGCGTCGTAGTCGAGCTCGAGGAGCGGCTCGCCGGTGATGGCGTCCAGCGTGCGGATGTGCCGCCCGTCGGCGTCGAACTGGTGGGCCTGGGCCCCGTCGATGATGAGGCGCTCCTCGAGGAAGAGGTCCCTCCCGCGAACGCGCGCGACGTGGTAGCGACGCTCCCCGGCCTCGGTGTCCTGCAGGTAGAAGATGCCATAGACGTTGCCTTCGGGCCCGAGGGCCAGGCCGCGGCTGTCGCCGAAAGAGAGGACACGCGCCTGGTCGGCCGGGATCGAGTCGAAGAAGGCGTCGACGGCGCCGCCCCCCGCGAGCAGGCTGAGCCGGTCGTCCGGCTCGATCCGCCAGATGGTCGCCTCACCCGAGGAGCGGTCCACGCGCACGAAGACGAGTCGGCCGGAGGCGTCGACCTCCATGTCGGAGATCACGCCACCGCGACTCAGGCTCTGAGCAGGAGCGCCATGGCCCGCGCTCGGATCCGGGGCGCTGCCGGTGACCGAGTAGAGGAGCCCATCCGCAGAGAGCCGGAGGATGCGCCCGTCGAGGTCGAAGGCGATGTCACAGGCGGAGATGACCGCGACGGTGCCGATGTCGTTGGCGTCCAGGACGACCGCGCGCGGATCGGTGCCTTCGACGAAGAGGTCAGGGTCCAGCATGGGCGCAGGCATCTCCGGGGTACCCGTATCGGGATCGGCAGGCTGCGGCTGCCCTCCGCCCACCCACGTCTCCAAGCGACCGTCCGGGAGGATGGCGCGGATGCGTCCGTAGAGCGCGTCGACGAAGACCACCGTCCCGTCGGCCATGACGCTCAGCTTGGTCGGCCTCACGTTCGTGTCGACGGCCGGCAACCCCTCACGGGCTTCTTCCTCCGTGGCGCGGTCGTCGACTGCCGCCCTCCCGACCCCAGCGAGAGTGTGGATGCGCCCATCGGGATCGACGCGACGGATCCAATGCTGCTCGGCGATGTAGAGCGAGCCGTCCGGCCCAAAAGCCACGTCGCGGATCGTCCTATGGAGCGGCACCTCCGTGGCCAGCGCACCGTCATCCGCGGGGTGTCCGTCCGGACGGATGAAGTAGCTCCCGTCGCCGGCCACACGGGTCAGCGTGCCGTCGACCTCGAGTCGGAACACACCCGTTTGCCCCGAGGGGCAGCCCCCGGCGTCGATCACGACGACGGGCCGACCCGCCGGATCCACGGCCATCGCCCGAATCGACGTCATGCAAGCGTCCCGGGCGTCCGTTCCGCTGGGCTGGAGCACCTCTCCACCAGCCCGGCTGGCGATGATCGTGTCGACGCGGAGCCCGCCGGCGCGGGTGTACTGCGTGCCGTCGCCGCGGAGGAGCATGGCCCCGCCCTCGGCTACCGCGTGCTGTGCGGTGAGCGTGAGGCCGCCCAGCTGCTGCTCCGCGCGCGCGTCGTAGGAGCCGAAGACGCGCTCGGTGATCAACGTCCGGCAGAGACGCGCCGTAGAGTTGGAGCGATCGATCTCCGGCCTCTGCATCGAGATGACGCCGCGTTGTCCGAACGAGGCCGACCCGCCGACGCTCGTGACGTTTCGAACGATTGCACGCGGAGCGGGCACCGCCGGGTAGACGTGACAGACCTCCACGCGCGCTGGAACGGGCCGCGTCACGGGCTGGCCCCGCCAGTCGAGGCCATCCCACTCGAAGTCGACGAGGCGACGGTTCGGGTCGTCCGGGTCGGGCTGGGCGTGAGCACCGGTGAAGTAGAAGGCGCGGCCGGCGACTTCGATCTTCATCTGGGTACGAAGGCGGCTTTCGGGCGGCCCATCCGGGCCGTCGTCGGTGAGGACGAAGCGCATGTGGCGCAACTCCTCGTGCCCGGGGACGCGGTCCGACTGGTATCGAAGGCCCAGATTCGTGCCGAGGATGGGGAGCTCCTCGGCCACGGTGCGATTCTCGCACTGGATGAGCGAGCCGGCGCGCTCACACGGCGCGTCCTCGGGCCCCGGCTCCGCGGCGAGCTCCGGCGGCTCCTCGGCGTCCGGCGTGGGGACGCCCGGCCAGTTGTGATCCCAGGGCGTGAAATGCCGGATGGGGACACGCCAGAGCGTGGACGCCGGATAGCGGGTGGCCAGCACGCCGCGCTCTTCGGCGTCGATGCCGAAGGCGTCGAGCTCCGGGATGCTCTCCGGGCTCCCGTCCCCGTCGATGTCGATGGAGCCATCGAAGAACACCTCGATGACGCGCCCATCGCGGTCGGCCTTCCAGGCCCCTTCGAGCCGATCGTACCAGCCGGTGGGAACGGCGGCGCCCACCGGGAAGCCGAGGAAGTTGTCGAGATAGAAAGGCAGAGCCCGGTCGAAGTCAACGCGGGTGGCGCCGGCGGAGACGGCCTCGTCGAGGCTGAGCTCGACGGCGTAGGTGTACATGATCTGGCATGGCATCGAGCCGGGCATGGCCTGGGGCCCGAGGGCGCCGACCGTCAGCTCGGTGGCCCGAACGGTCGCGCTCGCCAGCGGCACGATGCTGCCATCCGGCAACGTCATCTCACCGGAGACGCCCGAGGGGAAGAGCAAGCGGGCGGTCCGCGTTCCGTCCTCGTCCGTGATCTGGCTCGCGGTGTGGACCGTGGGCGCGGACGCGCTTCCGTCCAGGGTGACGGTGGTCGCCGCGTCGTCGTAGGGCGTCATCACCACCGTCGGGACCCGCACATGATCGTTGTGGGGCAGGGTCACCGTCCGCTGCACCTCGGGGTGGCCATCGCGCTGGAACGAGACGTGCGCCCCCCCGCCTCCGTTGACGACGAGGTCCCACTTGCCGTCGGCCCGCGTGTAGGCGTGGCCGAACTCCGGGTGGCCGACGATCGAGACGCGGACGCCTCCCATGGGTCCATCGGTCAGGGCGTGCACCTCGCCGTAGAGGCGGGTGGCTCGGGCGGGATCGATGGTCCCCGGAGTGACACCGCGCTGGTAGGCGCCCGGACCCTCGTGCAGGAAGGCCACGGAGTCCGCGAAGGACGCCACCCCGCCTGGCGGGCCGACGGGGGCCGAGGGATACGGGTCTGCGGGGCAGGTCGCGCTGACGATGGTCTCCGCGACGACCTCGCCGGCGACGCAGCGGTCGCCGGTGGTGCAGGGGTTGCCGTCATCGACGAAGCCCTCGTCGATGGACCCATTGCAGTTGTCGTCGACGCCGTCGCAGTCGTTGTCGGGCTGGTTCTCGAAGGCCTCCTCCTCGTGGTCCTGGCGGCCGTCGCAGTCGCCATCGATGCCGTCGCAGACGGTGTCCTCTTCCTGCCACTTGGGGCCCGGCTCGCACGTCTGGACGTAGTCGCCGTCGACGCAGAGCAGCTGGCCCTCCGACGCGCAGACGCCCTCACCGCAGTGGGTCTCGGGAGCGACGTAGGCCTCGTCGATGGCGCCGTCGCAGTCGTCGTCGCGTCCGTTGCAGGAGAGCTCCGTGCCGCTGCCGTGCTCGTCGATGCGGCCGTCGCAATCCTCGTCGCGCCCATTGCAGGTCGTGTCGTCACCGGCGGGCGCGCAGCCGCCGAAGTCGTCGGTGGTGATGGTGATGATCGGCGAGTCGCTGGCGAGACACTCGGAGAGATCGCCGATGTTGTCCGTCGTGTTCGGGTTGCAGGGCGACGAGCCGCTGAAGATGTCCTGGTCGAAGGCGTAGACGCTGTCGCCGTTCTCGCGACGCGCCTGAACCCGGACCACGTAGCCGCTGCGCCCCCGGGCACGCCAATAGTCCGAGCGGATGCTCCGCTTCAGGTTCCAGTAGTACCAGTCGCGGCCGGCCCAGCGAACGGTTCGGGTGCTGTTGGTGCGGGTCTGCCCGAGGTCTCTCCAGGAGGTGTCGCTGGTCGTCCAGGTCCTCACGGTGACGAGCTCGTTGGGCTTGTCGGTGAGGCCCTCGAAGGTGATGGTGCTCGACCGGGTCCCGACCGCTTCGAGGTCGTGCGGGCTGGTCATGCAGCCGGCCGTGAAGACGGCGACGGCGAGTAGAATCTGGTGGACGCGGTTCATCGCCAGGCCTCCTCGACGCACGCGCCGAAGGTCAGGAGCTCGTCCATCTCCGGCTCGCAAGCGAGCGCCTCGAGGCACGGGCGGAGGGCGCGCAGGCGCGCGTTGGGGGGAGCGACCTCGTCGCAGCGCCTGGCGAGCTCGGCCGTCAGCCAGCTGGCATCGGCGTCGGGGCACTCGCGCGAGAAGCGCGCGCTCGCGCGCCGAGCGCGGCGTTCGCAGAGTCGCGATACGGGGGCTCGAGTCGCGAGGGCGACGTGGAAGGTGTCGCGTCGGATGCCGCGGAGACGGACGAAGTCCACGTCGGCGTGACAGGCCTCGACGTCCGGCTGGGTTTCCAGCTCCCGCCAGCGGCGGCCGTCGTGGACGACGAGGACACCGTCTTCGGGTGCCTCGGCCTCCGGCACCTCTTCGAGGGGCTCGAGGGAGAAGTCGAAGCCGGCTTGCCTCGGCAAGCGACCCTCGAGCACCTCCACCTCGTAGATGGGCCCGAGAAGAGAGAGGCCGAGGTCGTCGGGCGGGGCGTCGTCGCCCGCTCGGCCGACCCGGAGGCGAAGCTCCCGGCGGAGCGCGCGCGGCGCGACATGCACGGCGAGGCGACCGTCCGGGGACTCGACGACACCTCCGGCGAAGCCGAGCCGGGCTTCGGAAGAGCCGCTCGCGGCGGCCGCGTCGCCAAGCGGTGCGGAAGGTGCTCCGCTCGTCTCCGCTTCATCGCTGAGAGCCTGGCGCGCGCCGGAGACGACAGGGTCGCCTCGATCGCAACCCGACGCAGCGAGGGCTGCGAGGGTGAGGCCGAGAAGAAGGGGGGTGGGTCGAGTCATGGTCGCGCTCCACCGTCCGCGAGACTGAGCGGACGGACTTCTCCCCAGCGCTCACCCCAAACGGGGTAACGCAAAGAGCGTACACTCGCGGTCGACTACAAACTTGATTCCCGCGACTCTTGGCACGCCCTGGGGGAGTGATGACCGAGATAGCAGCTTCGACCAAGGTGTCCATGGTCGTATCCTGCTATGCGGCACATCTCGAGATCTTCCCCAATATTTTCGTGCATTTACTTGCGCGACGGGTCGGTGCTCATCCTCGCGAGCGACGAAGCTGGAGCGTCATGCCGCGTACGAGCTGGCAGCTTTCAGGCCTTTGAGTTCGGATCGACACGGACGAATCCGATGCAACTGATCGTCGACCGACCTTGTGAACGCAGATCACCCACGCATGGCCGTCGCCAAGGTGCGGAGGAAGCTCGTGTCGTCGCCGGAGAGACGACGCGCACGGGTTCGAACGCCCATGCCGAGGGCTCGGGCGCCGCGGGGAGCGAGTGGGCTCACTCGGAGCAGCTGCCGGCGGCGTCGAGGAGGGGGCCGACGACGATGTAGCGGGCGTTGCGGCTGGCGCACTGGCGGCAGACGGGGACGACGAGGGTCGCGCCCATGGGGCGGCCCCGGTAGTCGACCTTGCGCACCTTCACGCCCTGCTCGGCCTCGCCCTCGCAGCCGACGGAGGCGCACCAGCCCCGCATGCGATCCTCGGCGGGGGCGAGGGCGCGCCAGTGGGCGAGCCAGGTGCCGTGGGCACACGCCTGGGGAGCGTCGTCCGGGCGGTTGATCACGTACGGCATGCCGGAAGCTGTAGCGAAAACGCCGCTCGCGCGCGCCCCTCGATGATGGGTACGAATGAGTATTCCTCCCCATGGGGGACGCTCGCTCGGCGCGCCTCCGCCAGCTCCTCGGGCACCGCCGGCCCGGTGCTCCAGCGGCGTGGCTCGAGGAAGGCTCGGACGTTTCGCGCGTCGCTCTCGGGCCCTCGGAGCACCGCGAGCACGTGGCCCCGGTGGTCGTGGGGCGCCGCGAGCGCGCCGGCCGCGGAGGGTCCCGGGGCTCGCCGCCCTGGGCCGGCCACACCCGGATGCGGGAGCCCTCTCCTGGGCGCACGACGTCCTCGGCCCCGACGTCGGCGGAGTGGGAGCGGATCCGGAGAGGCACGTCCTCGCGATGCCCCGAGGCCGGCCTCGACGCGAGCGCGTCCGCCAATGCGCCCCTCGCGCTGGCTCAGCGGGTCGCCGTGCCCGTCGGCAGGACGTAGCGCACGACGGTGCCGCTGAGCAGATCGTGCATGGCGCGCTTCTGCTTCTGGAAGCCGGCCACGGCGAGGCCCGCGCCGTACATCAGGCTGAGCACGCCGTTGCTCACGGCGAGGGCGACGATCACGTGCTGCACGCGCCCCATCTCCCCGAGCCGGAGCTGCTCGATGGTCGTCGTCAGCCCGACGAAGCCCTGCGTCACGAGGATCATCACGGCGAGCGCCACGGGCATCCAGAGCGAGAGCAAGGTCCGCAGCACGGCCTTCTTCCAGCCGAGGGGCTTGCCGTCGAGCTGCCGCACGCGGACGTGGAGCAGCTTCTTCCCGAGCGTCTGCCCGAAGAGCGCGTGCCCGACGGTGACATGCGCGAGGTGCAGCACGAGGCCCACCCAGCCGACGAGCGCGATGAGGATGCCGGCCACGATGGTGTCGATGAGGGAGGCCGCCGCGCGGATCCAGAAGCCGGCGTAGGGGGCGCGCGCCGGGTCGGCCGCGGAGAGCGCCTCGAGGAGCGCGTCGTAGTCCTCGAAGCGGTCCTTCGGGTCCTTCTCGAGGAGCTTGTGCAGGATCGCCCGGAGCGCGGGCGGCACCTCGGGCGCGGCCTCGGCGAGCGGCGGCACGGGCTTGCTCAGGTGGCGGCTGATCACCTTGAGCGGCGTGTCGCCGTCGAAGGGCGGGTGGCCGGCGAGCAGGTGATAGAAGGTCGCGCCGAGCGAGTACA
>MDTG01280679.1_pt1 | contig 18856 bp, 6 predicted proteins | sample 811421 | NCBI WGS metagenome assembly MDTG01 (sample SAMN05326645, study PRJNA326480) | marine metagenome | isolation source: seawater | place: Pacific Ocean: South East | collected 2011
CATCCCAGACGCGGCGTTATCTGTTTGAAGGCAGACAAAGCCAAAACAGAATACGCCCACTGACGCGGGGTGGAGCAGCCCGGTAGCTCGTCAGGCTCATAACCTGAAGGTCGCAGGTTCAAATCCTGCCCCCGCAACCACTTTCGTTATAACTCCATAGAATGCGAGATATAACAATCACTTAGGCCGCCGCGAGGCGGCCTTTGCTTTGTCCGCTTCCCCGTGACCTGCCACTAAACTTTCATCCAGCGGCGACTGGAACTCTATTGCTGTTTACACCAATCGGCGCGAGTTGAGCAATCACATGACGCGCGGGGCTGTCATCTCGTGCAGCGCGGCGGGCGATTGCTTCGACTCGCTCACTCACTCGACATGTATGGTGACGTCATAGCCCAGCGAGCGGAGCGCTTTCGATGTGCGTCCGTTTCTCGGAGGAAACCGATCAGGTAAAGCCCAACCCACGAGTTCCCCGAGGGCACTTATCCCAAGGCCATCGATTTTCCACTTCGGATCGGTCACTGCTTGCCAGAGACGCTCAGGTAGCTGTTCGTTTGACCCCCCATACAGTACGTGTTGGAGCAGGTCGCTGACACGGGCACCGCCAGACGAACGGTCATTCCAGATGCGCTTTGAAAGCGCGGCGACTTTCTCTGGTATCGTATAGGGGGTGCTATCATCGGCGAGGCTCACCGCCTTGTTCGGAACCCGTCGCGCGTAATCCTTGATCGCGTGCACGCCCAAGCAGATGTCCTGGAACTCTGCATGCGTCATTGATCCAAGACGTTCCGCCGTCAGCGAGGAACGAAGAAGGGGGGCCGTGATGTTTAGCATCTCATCTTCGTTCGATGGCGCCGTTGGCAACCTCCGCCACCAATCTATCGCCTCAAAGAGAGCCCCCTCCCGACGCCCCTTGTTCAGCTCATAGAACGCGGCGTAATTGGCTTTTCGCCCGTCGAAGGTGCGCTGGTAATAGTGCGCGTGGAGAAACTGATCTGTCTGAGCCCCGACGGGAGCAGACTCGCTGATCCATGCGGGCCGGTTTTCAGGAAGGCTGATTTTCGTCCCGATGTTGCGAAGATCCTGAAGTGTTGAGTGCCACTCTTCGAGGAAGGCCTGGCGTCTCCTATCGCTGGCACTCTTCGGGGCGGTTTGTACGAGGCCTGACCATTTCGTAAAGCTTGGACTCGCCCAGAAGCTCTTGGGATCCGGCATCGCTGCAGCCAAGGCTTTCGCCCGTTGGGTCATCTCGCGAATTAATTCCTCTGTCAGCGGGGTTGAGTGCGCGTCAAGCGTGGCAAACAGATCAAGAAGATCGCTACCCATTTCGTCGGAGATCTCTTCCTCAGAAAAGAAGCATCCGGCTTCGACATTCTTGTACCACGCGCTGCCGGTCAGATTGGCAGAGCCAATGTACGTACCCACTCCGCGCCACCAGATGACCTTGGCATGGTGATGTTGGACGAGACGGCATACGAAGTTCGGAGATTTCTTGCTCAGGAAGCTTGCGAGGATCGGTACGCTAACTGCGACGCAATCATCCAGCCGGCCATAGAATTTGAGCGGAATCTTATTTTGCCAGCACCAGTCAAAGAGCAGAGAGGCGTCCGTAGCATATGCCACGGCGGCCAGAACCTCCTCGGTATCGCGCGAACAGTTTTCGGTGATATTTCGGAGGTAGTGGCCATTGATGCCGCCCATTATGAGTCGCATGGGCCGGGCCCCTTCTGTTTCGACTTCGGACGACAGCTCACACTGATACTCGTTGTGATGAGGTGTGTAGCTCTGCCGTCCATCGTCGCTCCAATTTAGCTCCAATCCGTTGCAATGAACCGCTTCAAACCGGATCAAGCGAGATTAACCTCGAATACAACACCCACGATAGGCATGTGGATGAATGCGGTTTGCACGGATTTGCTAGTCGCCTGGGTAACCATTTGGCCATAAAGCCTGAGCTGAGGTGTGAACTCTTGAGCCTTCTCTAGCCACGTATCTGGTGCGCCAGGGAAGGTCTTGTGATCGAAGATCACGAAGCCGTTGTCGGTCTCTAATAAGAGGTCGATGCGGCCGCTGGCGCGCTGATCGCCGATACGGCTGAACACCGGCACCTCTTTGTGTCGTCGGGCTTGTGGCCAGCGGTCGGCAACGAATCGCTCGAGGCGATCACTGGCCTCGATCAATGATGCAGGCTGCATGGCGCCGCTCACTCCCCACCGATCGAGAATGTCGCTCGCCATCACCTCGCGCTCCGCTAGCGGTCGGCTGGTGCGATCGGCTGCCAGAAATCCGTGAACCGCTTCGCCCAAAAGGCGCATATCCGGACTTCCGGTTATGGGGAGGCGCGAACCGATTTCGATGGGTGCCTCCGCTACGCCCGAGCTGCTGACTTCACCCTCAACCAGGAGCGCGCTTGGTAACAGCCATGCTGGTGGGTACTTGGGTGGATCGCCCGTGAGAAGGGGAGGCCCATACCAGGCGATCGCCTCGGTTCCGCCTTGCGGGATCGCCGGTGCAAGCGCGGTCACCGACTCGACGACCATTGTGAAGGTCTGGCCGTCCACGTTCAGTTCGACCTCACCGTTTGCCTGCGGCAGTGTGAGCACCGAAGTTCCGTCATCCCGGGTCAGCAGATCGATCCAGGCTGAAGGCGTTGACGGTCGGGTGGCGAAGACCAAGTAATCGCGCGCTCGGGTCATACCCACATAGAGCAGCCTGACAAGTTCTGCGATCTCGGCCTCCGTTCGGGCCTGGGCCTGCGGGCTTGCCGCCGCCGTCGCATCGAGATGGACGTCCTTGGCCTGATCGCCGTACGGCCAGGGCCAAAAGCGAATCCAGCGTCCCGCCAGCGGATTCCAGGCATCCAGTCCGTCTTCGGGGGCTTCTGAATAGACGCCGAAAGGTGACCGTTTTGCTCCATCCTGAAGGTCAAGCAGGATAACGACGGGCCACTCCAGGCCCTTTGCGCGATGGTACGTGAGAACCCGGACGGCATCGTCACCTTCGAAGGCGGGGCGCTCACCGCCGTTTTCCAAGCCTTTTGCGAAGTGTGCGATGAGCCCCGCGGCAGTCGCCGCGCCCCGCGTGGCGCGGCATGCATCCTCGTACAAGAGCGCTACCTTCCGCAGGGCGTCCAGATTCGCTAAGCGTTCGCCTGCGCGGTCCCACCGCCGAACGAGCTGATCGATACGGGCCGCCGCGATGGCCGTCTCGAGTGCTTCGGCAGGCGTCAAGTGAGCCAGGTTACCGCGTTGCTCATCAAGGGCGACGACTGCTTCGCACCGGGCCTTTAGCACATCTGCGCCTTCGGTCAGCCACACGGCCAGCCAGTCGTCGTTTCCTTCAATGAAGTGCGCAAGCTCGGCGATCGCGAGCGTGTCCGCCGGGTCAACCAGGTAGCGCAAGGCGGCAATCGCCAAGACCGCTTCCGGTGTGTCGAGCAGACCATCTCTCGGCATGGCCGCGAGAATGCCGCGTGCGCCAAGGGCATCGGCTACGGTTTTGCACCGTTCGTTCTGGCGACAAAGAACCGCGATATCGCTTGGCTTCAGTGGTCGAGTGGTGCCGTCGGCGCGATTGACAACCGGAGTGGCTTCGGGTGCTGCCAGCAGCGCGTGGATGCGCCCCGCCATAGCTTCCAGTGCAGTCGGCCAGCTCTTACCCTCCAGCATCCAGTGATGAAGGGCTGGACCAAAGCTCGGCGGTTCGTCTCGATGGATCTTTGGGATCACCACCTTGTCCGCCGGTACGCCCTTTGGCGGAAAGGCCAAGGCAAACACGGAGTTCGTGAACCGCACGAGGTCAGGCCGTGAACGCCGGGAGGTATCGAGCATCTCCTCCCCACCTCCCGTGGCTGGTCTGATTTTCTCGATAACAGCATTTACAAGTGCCGGATCAGTCTGCCGGAAACCGAAGATGGCTTGCTTCTGGTCGCCGACCCAGAGAGAGCGCTTGACCGCTTTGGCCAACTCCAGAAAAACCGCCAGCTGGATGGGGCTGGTGTCCTGAAACTCATCCACCATTAGAAGGTCGAAGCGTTCGCGCATGCGGGCGCGAATGTCAGGTTGGCGCAGCAGATCAAGTGCAAGCGCTTCCTGATCGGTGAAGTCGAGCAGACCGCGCTCCCGCTTGAACTCTGAGAAATGGTCCAGTGCCTCTGCCGCACAGGCAAATGTGAGTTCGATGAACATCCGGATATCAGTGTGAAGACGCGGGTGGCCCGGATGACGCGCGGCGATGTCTCGCACCTCCTGGAGGAAGGGCTCCGACGCCTTCGCGGCCTTGAGCTTCGACAACCGAGCCCACGCGTCCCATGCCAGGGGTCTGCCGCTCGCCATCTGTGAGGCCGCCGTACGCAGCACACTCAGGGATCTTGCTGTTGTGCTCGTTGAATCCCCGCCGGCTTCGATGTCAGCGATGCATTTCCGAACGGCTGTTAGCAAAGCATGATTCAGCTCATCGGCCGTCGCGGAGTTCGCGGCGGGCATGAGAAGTGGCTCCATCCCCTGCCAGGACTTGGCTGCAAAATCGGCGAACTGCTTTGCGTCGAGCCCGCTACCGCGAGCCAAGCGAACGATCTCAAGTACGGTCGTGGGCCAGTCATCCTGGCGCAGTCGTTCGGCGATGGGATCAATGCGATCAGAGAACTTCTGTATGGCCTCCTCGGTCGCCAGGCGAAACAAGGAGTCAGCCATTTCAGGGGCGATCACCTCAGCGACCGGCGACAGGCCTCCATCGATCGCGAAATCTCCGACGAGGCGCCCGCACACGCTGTTCACTGTGCCAACCAAGCCCGCCAAGGCGGATTGAGCGGCATCGGCGTGCCCTTCTTGAATGAGACGGGCGCGCACTCGCTCCAACAGCTCGGACGCCGCCTTGACCGTGAAAGTCGTCGCAATGATGCGGGCGGTCGACATCGCGCTTTCGGCAGCCTCAACGTACTCCGTACTCAATCGCCAGGTTTTGCCCGTGCCTGCGCCAGCGCTCACAACGGAGATCGGCCCCATACCATTCATGATCGACCTCCCTTGATCGAGGCGCCGCACAATGGGCGGTAGTCACAGAATCGGCAGCCGGGTTCGACCTGAGGCATCGGATCAACGTCGGCATCGTCGGGACCTGGCTCGACTCCTCGGACCAGGATTTCACCTTGCTCCAGCTGTGCCATTCGATGATCGTAGGCGTGCTGGAGCACGTACCACGTCTGCTTGAGATCGGAGCCGGGCACATGGTGAGCGGCCGGGAATGGATGCGGGCTCGTGAAGAGCAAGGTCTGCTGCCGCAGCATGAAGTACCCGGCGCCGATCGCCCTGCGGCCGGCCTGCTCCTCAAGCCAAGCGTATGCGGCCAACTGAAGAGCGCGGCCCTCCTGTATCTCCTCTCGACGATATTTGTCCCGCCTCGACCATTTGAGATCGAGAACAACGGATCTGCCGTTTGCATCCTGAAGAACGAGATCGAGGTAACCGCCAAAATCCTGGCCCGGCGCCAAGCTCACGACGACCTCTTCCTCACATCCCCTGACGGTCAAGCCGGCATCGGAAATCATCTGGACCAGCAGGCGGATTGATGAGGACACGCGCGCTTTGGCTCGTTCATACTCGACGGCATAGCCTGGCCTCAGCAACGGAGCGGCGATTGTGAGGGCAAGGCTATCGAATAGCCGTGCAGCCTCGTTTGCCGCGTCATCCGGCAGCCAATTCTTTCGTTGAGCAAAGAGATGCTCCACGACAGCATGAGCGAGAACACCAACAAGCTGCTCGTCGTCAGGCAGCACATTGAGTACGCTCGGGCGAATTCTTGCTCCGTACTGCAGCGCCCACGCAAGCGGGCACTCAATCAAGGTTTTGATGCTGGTGATCGATTCCATAGATCTGCGCGAGAGCGCGCACGCGGACAGCGTCCACTTTCGCCTGGGAGAGGGTAGGGGCATCGGGCCAACGGCTTGCCGCTTGATCACGCGATCGGCCAGCTGCGCTGTGCCAGCCACGGTAATCGATCGAGCCGGAAACCTTGCCTTCCCAACGGCTCTTAGGGGTTCTAATTGCGCAAAAATTTCATGCCACAAAGGATGTGCCTCGGCAGCTTCACCACGGAGTTGACGGGGCATTACGAGGATCGCCCGCGATCGGACATTGAAGAGTGCTTGTCGCCAGCTGGCGGCCTCACGCAGGATCATGTCCTCGGCTGGCTCGATGCGGATATCGGCGGTGGCGAGTGCCGCAAGCTCGACATCAGACCATGGCAGTCGCGGAGGCGGTGTAATTTCGCCGGCAAACCCCCACCAGACGAGGGAATCGGTCATGCCCCAGAGCTGTCCAGGCTGATCAACGATAGACCAAGGGGCCGCCTCCTCGGTTGCTACTGGCGCAGCCGCGCCTTCGGCGGTTACAGCATCGATTAAGCGGCCAAGCTGGACCGGGGCAACACGAGGCGACCCTAGGGCCGCGATCGCCTCGCTGAGGGCGACCGCGTGCGAAGCCGCCGTCAGAAACAGAGGGTCGTCGTCACTTTGGGCAATGCCGGCTGACCATTGCGCAATGCGACGGCACACGCCCTGTACCACCTGCACAGGAATTCCATCGGTGCGTCGAAAGCGCTGGGGTTCAAGCCAAAACCGCCATTCCGCTTGAGCTTTCTCAATTTCCTTTTTGACCGTCGGATCGTCCAATCCGTCGTCCCGCTTCCACCCCGTCAAGTCGTTCACGCAGGTCTGCCAGGCATCGGTCCATAGTTCTCCCCCGATGCCTGGCTCGTTCATCAGAGCTTGCGCGAATCTGCGGGACACAAACCGGGGAAGAGGGCAGCGCGGCAGGCTCAGGAACTCGAGGATCCTCGCAGGCTCAATGGGATCCCATAAGATTTCCAGTGCCAAAGGCAGGACCTGGAGGGCGCTGCGCTGTGCGGAAGACTCGGTCCAGCCCGGACGCGGCAACCCTAGCCTTTGACATGCTGCATCCAGGGCGGGGCATCCTGTTCCGCGGATGATGACTGTTTCGCCGTTGTCTCCCGAGGCAAGCCAAGCCGCCACTGCGTCAGCGGCTTGCCACTCATCGTCAGCGTCAAGGACGATAAGACTTCCATCTCCTGCGAATTCAGAAGCCTTACCCCCGTTTAGCGATCTCTGGATGGCCGCGAGATCGGAGTCCCCCATGGGCTTGGGCGCTTCCAACGCCTGAATGTCGACGCCTTTGGCCCGCAACTCAGTCAGCAAGCGTCGCCAGAGCGGAGGAAAGCGTTCCTCCGGTGACGTCACTTCGATTCGTTTGATCGGCAGATCGGCCCCATCGCGCAGACCATCCAAGATGGCCTGCAGCCTCTCACCCAGGCTTGTGCCCAAAGGGAGGCCATTGGCGGCCTCCAAGGATGCCATCGTGTCAAGGCGGGCTCCCCCACCGTCGATTGGCTGGCCATGCCAGCCGGCGGCGTAAAGCTCATCACGCCAAATGAGCAACTGCTTGGCTGTCGACCATGCGTCACGCGCGAAGGAGCGAGAATAGAAGCGGGCTCCGTCATCGAGTCCTCGCAGCCGTCCCTGGTACCGCGCAATGCGAACAGCCGCGGGCGTGCTGGGGCCGGCGAGCCCGAGGGGAGCCTCAAGAAGGCCAAGGAGGCCGTGCGGGCCGACAACGGGTTGACCTATCGCCGCCGCTGACGCCGTTGCCGTTAGGGGGTGGCAAGGGCCATCAAGCTTCCATCCGAAGATAATCTGCATAGACGCCCCCCCATTCTTGAGGCAGATGTGCGGGCGAACCCACTCCGCTCATAAAAGTGAACTATATCAACTCGGCAAATGACCCGATTCGGATCGTAAATCGGTAACTGAGATGCCGGTCTTCCTTGATCGCGTCAGCAACTTCGACCTCCAGTAACTTGTCTCTTATCAGACGCCCGATCCTGTCTTGTGTGTAGAGAATCGTTAGCTGGATCCCTATTCGACAAGAGCCTTGAAGACGGCGTCCGACCCGTCCTTGTAAAACTCGATGCTGATCTTCGTCCAAAGCTCGTCGGGAAGATCGTTCAGCTGCCGGCGTGCGGAAACCGGCATCAGAAGGGTCTGAGCTTGCTTGTCGATAGCGAGCTCGGCGATCCTGACTGCGTTCGGGATCATTTCGATCGAGCCCCCGAGATTCAGAGCGCCCACGACCATCGTTCCCCCTCGCGTGTTTCGGCCGAGCACGGCGCCGCAGAGGGCGACGAGCACGGGCACGCCGAGGCCCTCGCCGGACTTGTCCGTGTCCAGGGGCCGCATCTGGATGGTGAACTCCTCTTCCCGCGGGTTGCGGTCGCCCACCAGCTCTTTCGCCCTCGTGTACAGGTTCTGTTCGCCGACGCGGACGCTCTCGCGAAACGCCGGCGGGGGCGGCTGATTGAGAATTCGCACGCCACTACCCGGACCGCAGGTGACCTCGATGCGGTAGAGGCCGGGGCCGGTCTCGGACGTGCCGAGACTGACACCCCAAACCTGGCCCGGTGGCAGAGGATCACTCTCGATCGCTTCGTCGCTGTGGAGCTCAGGCGTTGCGACGAACTGCTCCACGCCCTCGGGCCCGAGAATGTAGCTGAAGTGTGTGTTCCGGAACTCGCTTTTGAAAACGCGTCTCTGCTGCTCCTTCACGCGGCGCCGCGCTTCGAGCGCGATCCGGACCATCCATTCCAGATCTTCGTCGGAGATCGGCATCTCGGGATCGGGGAAGAGCAGCTTGGTCAGGCCGCTGACCGTCTTGTTGACCGCCTCGATGTCGCGACCGCTGAGCGCGCCGCCGAGATGGACGCGCCCCTGCATGAACGAGATTCTGTTGCCGCTGCGGAGCCGGCTCCAACCCTCGCTCAGGAAGTCGCTTACGAGCCCGAAGTGGTCCGTGAGGTGCTCGCTCGGCTTCAGCTTCGGGTAATCCCAACCCGGCGCGTAAGCGTGAATGCGGTCCATGAAGGCGGTGTCGTCGCGCATCTCCGGCGGCATCGGGCTCAGCAGATGGCCGATTTTCTGCTGTTGCTCCACATCCACGTCGAGGTTGCCGACCATTACAATGCTGCCTTCGGCGCGGATGTTCTCCTTGGCCCGGCTGAACTGGCCTGAGGCCATGTAGCCCTTCATGATGTTCACGCCGTCCTTCTGATCGAAGGAAATACCTGATACCTCATCGAAGCAGACGACGTCGTACTGGCAGACTAGGCCGCGTTGCCCGGTCGCGTTGTTCACGAACATCTTGGCGACAGTCGCCTTGCCGCCGGAGATGAGATGGGCGTAGGGCGATATCTGCTGGAACAAATGGCTCTTACCGGTGCCGCGCGGGCCGAGCTCCACGAGGTTGTAGTTGCGCTCCACGAACGGCACCATGCGGAGCAAGGCGACGCGCTTCGCCCGCTCGCTGAAAGCCGATGGCTCCAGACCGATGGATCGCAGCAGGAAATCAGCCCATTCGGCGGTGGTGAAGGCGCGCCGGCCCTTGATGTAGATGTCCAGGACATCGGACTTTGACATCTGGATCGGCCGCAACGCGTCGACCTTGAAGGGGCGCCCGCCCTTTTCCTGCGCGATGATCCCGTCGTAACTGAGCGTCACTTCGGCATAAAAGCCGTCGGTCAGCATGCGCTCGTTCTCGCGCACCATCTCGTCATCGATGCGGACATCGCGAAGCACGAGGCTTGGCAGCTCGGCGACGTAGCAGTCATTCTTGGCGTCGAGCCGCGCCTTGAGCATGTCGATGATCTTGACCGATCCTGTCTCGCGCGCGCGTGCCTTGAAAAGCTCCTCCTCGCCGGTTCGGACGGTGCGGTCCTTGAGCTGCTTCTCAACGATCTGCAGGCCTTCGGCGATCTCTTCCGCGTCGACGCTCGCGCAATAGCGGCCCAGCAGGAACTCGACCACGTAAGTCGGAACCGGGTATTGCCGGGAATATTTCTGCACCAAGTCCTTGCGCACGAGGTAGCCGTCGAAGACGGATGCCGCGAGCTTGTCGAGATGGTCCAATTCCATCGTCATGTTTCTTCTCCGACGGTCGTCGGCTTGTTGTCGAGCACCCGTCCCGTTTGATCGAAGACGACGACCGAGGCCGCAGCACCTTCATGGCTGTCGTCGGACACAGCAAGGCTCGTTTCGCCCGTCGAGCCGAGTTCCTTTGGGGCCGCGACGATGCTTGTCTTGGCCTGCTTCCAGTTCAGCCGCAGATCGACCTTGAGCCCCGAAACATTCGTCTCGACCGCGACCCGGCAACGCATGCCGCGCCAGCTGATCTCGGTGATGCTGGCGGCGACGGCTGCTTCGCCACGCTCGACAATCAGCTCGGGGATCACGCACTCCTGCAGGCTGACGCCGCCATGGGTGTATTCCGTGCTGGCGAGGAATGCGCCGATGCCGGGTGGTGAGGCGATGCGCAGCAACGGATTCCAGTACCAGGGATAGGTCGGCACGGTCGGCGTGGAGCCGCCCTGCACCGCGGCGCACCGCGCCCACTTGGTGGCGACGAGGTACGGCGGCAGATCTACCTTCGGCAGTCCACCGGGCAGCAGCAGCCAGCCGTGATCGGTGACGACGCGGACCGCTCCCCATCCGGCGCTGAGCAAGCCCTCTATGCGGTCGACGATTGCCTCGATCTCCGGATCGAGCTGGCGGATGAGCAGGCTTCCAAGGGAATGTCCCAGTGAGTCGATCTTGCCGATCTCGGCCCACGCGCCGGCCTCGGCGCCGACGGCCATGCGGGCTTCTTCGGCATCCAGCACTTCAACACCCTGTCGCGCCATCGCGTCGCGCAAACGCTGCGCGTTCGCCGGCTTTCCGCTCTCTGCGATCAGCGGGTAGAAGTCCTCGGCGTCGGCGCCGCCCGAGCACGCGCCGTGGGCGGGAGATGCGAGCGGCTTTGCCGTCGCCGTCACGGTGGGGATCGGCGCGACCCGGTGCGACATCCGGGCCTTTAGCCCGCGCGCTTCGAGCCTCTCCAGCAGCATCATACCGAGATCGAGGCGCAGGCCGTCCGCGAAGAGCACGCACGTCTCCCGGTCGGCGGACACGCCAGAGGCCAGCTTTGCGGGGTCGGTGCCGTCCGTCGAAAGGAGCTCCTGGAACCGGCGTGCAGAGCGATCGAGCCAAGGTTCATAAAGCGCCCGCACCACCTTGGTGACGAGGTTGTTCTCATTGCCCGGCTTGAGGCTGGACAGCGCCTCGATCGCCGCGCGATCGCACCGCCAGCCTTCAGAAGCGTAGTCGGCGATCAGTGCTTCGACTGTCGCGCCGCCGAGCGGGCGCCTGGCGGCGCGGGCAAGCCGTCCGAGCGGTTCGAGTGCGACGGCATAGGGGCTTTCGCCGATCTGCGCCCACACCCAGCCGCGCCGCTCCTTGTGTTCTTCGTCGAGGGCGATGATCTTGTCGCAGGCCTGTGCATGGGCAAGATCGACGACCGCTTCCAGCGCGGCGCGCAGCTTGTCTTCCCGCTCGTCGTTCAACCCTGGCCGGCGGGACTGATCGACGAGGCCGAGCAGGTCCTTGGGCCGCGCCTGGCGCAGGACCGCGGAGATGCCCGGATAGAGGTTCGGAGCGTCGCAGAACCGCTGCCACACCTCGTTCCACTTGCCGCCGCCGTGCAGCAGCGCGTCGGCCGCGGCCTGAATCCCGTCCTGATCCGGATCGAAGCCGAACTCGCGGACGCAGACGTCGCGGAAGGTTGCCCAGCGGCCGGCATCGCAGCGGCCCTCGAAGGCCTCCCTGTCGCTCATCCAGGTGAGCAGGTCGCGGATCGGATCGCCGATCGCGAGACGATCGAAATCGTCGGCTTCCAGCCGCCGGCCACGCAATGCCGCAATGGGTTCTTCCGCGAGTAGGGGTAATGCGCGGAGCATCGCATCGCGCGTACGCTGGTCGCGCGCGACATCGAGGCCGAGAGCGTCTTCGGAGGTTAGGATTGCCTCGACAGTCCAGTCCCGCCCGTTCCGCTGATGCCAGACCGCTCCGCGGTACTGAAGCTCAACGAGGGGCATAAGGTGCCGTTCCTTTGCCGGAAAATCGCCGCCGGCGCGAAGGTCCTGCCGCGCGACGTTCGGCAGGTAGAGGATGGGTGCAAGCTCGGGCGCCGGCGAGACGTCCGGCAGCGTCCGCTCGACGATGCATTTGAGCCAGATGACTGGCCCCTGTCGCTCCTCGGGCGCGTAGGGGCCAAGCACGTAGAGTTCCGGCAAGGCCTTCATCAGCGCCGGGAGCAGCGGCTTCCAGTGGCCGTCGGCGTCTGTCCACAGCAGGGCTGCCGGCGGCGCCACGCCGTCCGGCGCGCGCAGGCTCGCAGCGAAGGACGTCTTCAGCGCATCGAGCAGGGTCTCGGGCGAGGCGCTCGTCACGACCTGCCTCCCGTCTCGGCGGCATGGCGGTCGCGCGCCGCCTGCTTGAAGGTGTGGCTGCAGTGCAGGTCGTTCCATCGATTGCCGTCGAACTCCCGGCCGCCAGCGAAATCGACGGCGAGATTGAGATCCTCGGGATCCCAGCCCCAGAACCAGGGATAGTCGTTCCTCTCGCGCTTCGGTTCCTTGCCGCGGTCCTTTTCCCATTTGATCTTCGGTGTCGCGCGCAGGATGCAGGCGGTCTTTGCGCGACCGTTCAGGGGGCGGGCGGTCATGAACGGGCGGATGTTCATCCGCACGCCGTCATTGATATCCGGCTCCCAGCCGATCGGCTGCTCGTGGAGCGGCTTCCAGCGGACGAAGATGTCGTAGGGCGGCTCGCCCTCCAGAATCTTGATCAGCTCCGCGCGTAGGTGCTCGGCATGGGCGAGGCGCGCGTCAGCGCCCTCGACACCGGCCTTCTGCTCGGCACGCTGGCGATCGATCCAGTCGCCGAGATAGGAGTAGATCAGCTTCTCCAGCGTGCGCCGGCCCTCGCCGCCGGGTGCTGTAAGACGATGGTAGTTGACGAGCGCGTGGAACCCGTCCCGCCGGCCATCCCACACGTGCCAGACGAAGGGGCGTTGATGGAATAGCGCGCAATGCTGCTCGAAGAAGCCGTCACGCAGCCAGTCGTCCAGTGTCTTGCCGGCGAAGCCAGCATCGGCCAAGAGGCTCGCAAGCTTGGCTGCTGACCACTCGGCGCCGAAGGCATCGGCGAGCAGAGTGGTCAGCCGCTCATGCGCTGGCGCTTCGCCTTTGGTGGCATTGAGGCATACGATGCCGTCGGAATCGGCATGTTTTTCAAGACCGTCAGATTCAACAGCAGGGCAGCCACTGAAGCTGGAACCAGTTTGGCGCGGCCACTGGTACCCAACAAGTCGTTCTACTGCGACTGATAATGGTGCGTCGGCTCCTTTAGGTTTACCGTCAAATAACCATTGTGTTGGGTCGAAAGAATGAGGTTTAGGAAGCCCATGTGGATATTTCTCGGCAGCTATGCGCTCCCATTTCCGAAGATCAAATGGAATCTTTACGAGTGTTCCATTAGCGACAATGACGTTGTGATCAAGTTCCCTGACAAGATCATGAAATTCTCGACTACTACACAATGCCCACAGGGCCGGTAAAATCTCTTCGGACTGTGGAACGATTGCAGCCAGTGCTTTTTCGTGTCGTTCACCAGTGTATATTGTGGCCTTCAGATCTCTCATCAGGCCAACAGCAATTCCCAATCGGCCCCAAGCCCGTTGGCCGCTTTGATCTTGGTTGTGGATTTGATCGCGCTCAGCCTGCGTCATACCCCGGACATGGTTGGTTCCATAATCCCAAGCAACCACATGTTCGCGACCACCCCAGAGTCTCGTTGACTCGACCGTTCCTTGCTGAAAGGCCCAACCAGACTCTTCCCTTGGGAACTCCCAAAAACATCTCCCATAATGTGGATAGTCTCCAGTTCCCAAACCTAGGTACGATGCGCAATACTTTGACAATCGAGCACCATCAGTCACTTGGTCGATCGAAATTCGATGATCGGGGCTAGCGATCTGGTCGCGCTGGTGAAGGATCGCTGGACGTGCGTTCTGGAGAAACAGCGATTTCTGTTCTGGTGAGCCGCCGTCGCTGGCGTTTGCTCCAAAGAATGCGTGCTCAGCCGTTGGCTTTGCTGATGTGACGATGATCATGGCAGTGAAGGCGCCAGCCGCCTGAGGGCTTTCAAACCCGTGCTCGCCAAGTCGCGCGACAGAATTCAATCTGATTTTGTTGAGGAGGCTTCTGCGAAGGCTCTTATACGTATTCAGGAAAAGCCAATTCTGAGGTGTAACAATTGAAACAGTTCCCTCCGATCCGGAAAGGAAGAGGCAACGCTCGACAAAACACGTTGCAACGTCGGCTTTCGCATTCGGAAAAGTAGACTCGCAATAGCTGCGAAGCAGATCATCCTGCTTGCCCCGGCCAAGATACGGGACGTTTGTGGAGACTAGGGTAAATTGGCGAGCAAGTATCTCCGCGGCCTTCGCCATACCCTGCGCCGCAACCACGATTTCACGCGCTTCGTCCGTGTCGGACGCAGCCAGGATCGACGCGAGAAGCGGCTCCAACTTATCGAAGCCTTCGCGGAAGATATCGGCGCTGGCCCGACGTGGGTCGATCAGGCTGCCAAGCCACGGTGCCTTGGCGAAGAGATCGTAGAGTGCCTCAAGGCCGTTCTTGACCCGCTCTTCCAGCCCGACTGTGAGAAGATTCGTTTCGACGCCGAGCAGGTCTCGTTTCGCCGCCGGGTCGGCTGCCGTCACAGCCTTCTCCGCGAGCCGCAGCCACTCGGCCTTCGTGACGCCGATGGCGAGGCCCGAACAGGCGAGGTTGAGCCTCGGCAGCGGTCGGTAGCCCACCATGCGCCAGGCGGCGAAGGCGAGATTGAAGGCCGCGATCTGCGTGCAGCGCTGGTCGATCTCCAGGCCGAACAGATTGTCGCGCAGCACCGCCTCGACCGCGGCCTCGCGGGTCAGCCCTTCCTGGGCCATGCGGAACGCGACCAGGATCGGCAGGGCGAAGACCAGGAAATGGCCCGAGCCCATGCAGGGGTCGAGCACGGTGATGTCCTTGACCGCCTTGGGCCAGCCGTCAAACGTTCCGGCTGCCGGCCGCCAGGGGCCGTCATCACCGCCATCATTCTTGTCGCGCACGAACCGCAGATAGGTCCATTCGACGTCGCCGACCCTGCAGGCCGCGCGCAGCTCGTCCTCGCTCTTTGCCGAACTGGCGAGATTGGGGTTATCCGCCAGCACCTTGCCGGCCCACCAGGAGCCCAGCGTGTTGTGCAGCAGGAAGAGGACCATGTAGTCCTCGGTGAAGAGCTGGGTGACCGCCGGCAGCTCGTCGGCACCGATCTTGGTCCCCGACTTGTTGACCTCGTCCTTCCGGTCCGCCTGCCAGAACTGGTAGACCCACCCCAGGCTATCGTCGGCGAGGAACACCTCCTGCGGCAGTGCCTTCAACAGGTCCTCGAGTTCCGAGCGCGTCTCCGCCGGCAGGGCTACAGCCAGCACCGGATCGTCCTTGCGGAAGATCTGCGGCAGCATCCGCTCGGCATAGTCGCTCGCCAGCTCCAGCCAGTCCGCGCCCTGTTCGCGCGCGAGCTCGCGGGCTTCGTCGAGGCTGATGGCGACCCCCGACTCCGGCTCGATCAGAAGGTCGGTTTCGGCCAGGAAGCGGGCGAACAGCATGCGGTGCCAGTGCTCGTAGGCGCATTCCTGCATGAGTCGGCCCATCGCCTGCGTCCCGCGCTTCGAATCGCGATGGTCGCCGAGCTGCCGACCATGGGCGCGCAGGCGATTGCGCAGCGCTCGCGCCTCTGGCGTCATCGCGCCCCACGGCTCGTGATGGTGCACGGCAAGCTGCTCCAGCACCTTCCTAGCGCCCGTCTCGGCGACGCGCCGCGCCTGACGGACAGTGCGTTCCAGCTCCCTGCGGAGGTCGCGCGCGAGCGAGGCCATGCTATATCCTCCTTAGTTCACCAGCACCGGGCCGTTCTCGATCGCCTCGATGAGGATCTTCTTCTGGCGCTCGATCCAGGCTTCAACCTCTGCCGCATCGCGCAAGGTGGCGCGTTCCAGGGAGATCGTCTGGACCTTGGGCAGCAGGAGTTTGGCGGCCTGCTCGATGGCCCGTGCAACACGACCGGGGATCGCGTCGATCTCAGCCTGCGCGTTTACCAGAGGCCTCTGGTCGAGATGGTTGGCCAGCGCTTCGTTGGTCGCGACTTCGGGTTTCGTCTGCGGCTTCAAGCCGACGGCAGCCTTGATCGCCTCCTGGTCAGCCGCCGGGACCTGCTTCCACACATCATTCCCATCGAGGGAACGCATCGCATTTTGGAACGCATCCTGGTGCGCAGCGAAGCTGTCCTGCACGGCTTTGCGCAGAAGGTCGCCCAACGCACCGCGGATGCCACTGGCCGGATCGGAGTTGTCGAGCAGAAGCCGCTGGCTCCGCACCGCCTCGATCTGGTCGAGATGCGGCTTGGCCGCCTCGATCGACGCGGCATGCCGCTCCAGCCGTTCGATCAACTGCCATTTGGGCAGCCGCTCGGCGATCAGGCTCTTCGTCGCCGACCATTGCTTGATCTTTTCTTCCCATTCGGGAGCCTTGTTTTTGATCGCGACCAGCTGCTCGTTGCCAATGAGCCGCTGGATATCCTCGATTTCGGTCACGGCCGGTGAAGTGGGAAAGGGGGCATCGCCCCCCGCCGACCGCGCTAGCTCTATCAGCTTGGCCAAGAACTCGCCTGCGCGCGCACCCTCTTCACCGCCCTTGCAGGGCACCCCGAGCAACTGGAACAGCTTGCGCAGTACCAGGCGGTCCTGGACCGACAGGGTCGCCTGCTCGACGCGGAACTCGGCCTTGGAGATTTTGTTCTGGTCGAGCTGGCCGAGGGGAACGGCGGCTCCGTTCAGCGTTGCGGTGATGTGCTGCGAGCGGTGTAGGGCGATGAGTGCGGCATCTACGGCGTCGCGCGGCCAGCCAAAGGGCGTGCCACCGAGGACCTTGCGAATGTCCGCGCCTGTCTTACCCGCGCCGATGGTGGTGATGACCTGCTGACAGACTGGGTGCTTCTCGGTGGCGTCGGTGTGGCCTGTTGGTTGGAACGGGTGATCCGCGCCGTCGCGCGCCCGCTTGATGACGGCCGCCCACGCCGCACTGTCCGCCTCCTTGAACCGGGGAAACATGCGCACCAGGGCGTCGTCGGTCGCGGTCTTGATGCGGTCGTCCAGGGTGGAGAGCAGCACTTCGCTGCCCCCGCCTTGGTAGACCTTGGCGTTTGCGACGATCTCGCGAACAAGCCGATCGCGATCGCCGACGGCGCGGGCACGCCGGCTGTCCATGCTCTGTCTGGCTTCCTGTCCCTCGGGCGAGGTCGGATTGCCTTTCGCGTCGAGGGTCTGTTGCGCCGCATCGGCCTCGACAATCAGACGACGAAGGTCGTCGGCCGACTGGCGCGGGATGAAGAGGTAGAGCACGGGGCTGTCGGCTCCGGCAGCCCGGGCCGCATCAAGCACATCCTTCTCGGCTGCGCTCCAGCCATCTCGGATCCAGATCGGGATGCCGCCGCCATCGACTATCGGCGGCGTCGCCTCGCGATGCACTATGAACTGGCGCGGCTCCTTGGCGGCGCCCTGAACGATACGGAGGCCACGGATGATCTTGTCGATCTCCCCGTACAGCAATTGATCGCGCTTGAACTGGATCGCTGCGTCGTCGTTGTTGAGCTTGGTCTGGCGGTTGCGGAACTCGCGGTCCCATTCGCTGCCCTCGCGAGTCTGCAGGCGATACTCCTCGCCAACCGGCATGAGGACACCCTGGTCCGAGAGCTCCTTCAGCATCGCCTCGACGTCGCTGCGCAGTTTGCCGTTGTCGGCCGCTAGATCATCGATGAGGAGGTCGGCAATGTGCTCGCTGGTCGCGCGCACACCGATATCGGCACCGGCCTCGCGCTTCAGCTTGCCGATGAGGAAGACGAGGCCGCAAATCCGCTGCGCGAGCGCACCTTCCGTCCGGCCGACCTGGATGATGCGTTCGTTGATCTCGCGGAGTAGAACGCCCGTGTTGACCATTTCCGGCGCCAGCGCATCGAACAGCTCATCTCCGGGCACGACGGTGCCAAGCGAGCGATCCGACAGCTTGGCGATCGCGTCATGGATGATCCGCAGCTGCGAGCGCAGCTGGCTGTGGGTTCCGGCGGCGTCGATCTGGCGGAAGCAGTCCTCCCAGAAGCGACGACGCACCGGCAAGAGCGGGTAGTCGTCGACAATGACGCCCCGATCTTCAACCGTCTCGCCGATTCGCGTGCCCTGGAGCTGACGCGACACCTCGCCGGCATGCTTATCCAGCAATGAGCGCACGTCGCCGACCGCCGATGGCTTCTTCTGGAGCAGCACCTTCCGCGTGACCGTCTCCACCTCGGCGTCGGATAACGGCACGCGGATCGTGAAGCGATCCATCAACTTCTGGAGCAGAGGCACATCGGTGAGCGCGCTCTGTCCGGCGCCTACGATCATCACATGGCTGTCGAGCTGCTTTGAGACGGCTTCGGCGACCTCGGTCACGAGCACGGAGCGATCGTTGGACTCGCCGATGTACTGCTGTGCCTCGTCGAGGATGAGGAGCGTGCAGGGCAGGCGACCGTCCTTGCCGACCAGGCGGAGCGCATCCTTCGCGGTTCTCAGGAACTGGTCGGTCGTAATGTCAGACGTCTGGGGTGGAAATTGCGCTCTCAGCGCTTGCCGGGCCTCAGCTTCGTTCGTGGCGAAGTCGGGCTCGCAGGCGAGGACAGCACGGGCAATCGGCCCACTGACGTAGAGATTGTTGAGTTCGCGATCGAAGGACCTGCCGGCGGACTTGAGAACGGCGGTGAGAAAGTCGACCACGGTAGCGGCGGGATAGTCCCGCTGCGGGCGGCGTAAAAGTCGTCCACTTTTCCCTTTTCTGCGTGGCGCAG
>MDTG01362880.1_pt1 | contig 18856 bp, 8 predicted proteins | sample 811421 | NCBI WGS metagenome assembly MDTG01 (sample SAMN05326645, study PRJNA326480) | marine metagenome | isolation source: seawater | place: Pacific Ocean: South East | collected 2011
AAGCTTAGCAACCGCAACTAATTCATTATTTTCATTGTACAAACCAACTGTTGTTATATAAGTCTTTGGATCGTCAACAAAATCTTCATGTCTTAATCTTCCTAACCAATAATCTCTACTAGGACCTGATCCTGTTTCATATATTTCAGTTGCTTCTTTACCATTGAACACAAATGAAGGATTATTACTATGATTGAAATCAGTATTTTTGACTCGTATAAAATAGTGTTTCGATGGAACAAACTCAGTACTTCTTGCTTTAAAGTTACCACCCGATTTGATACCATTAAATAGTTTTAAAAAATTCTGATGATTTCGTTCTGTACCATATTTTAGTAAATCTGTATATTCTTTGTCAGGATCAACTATGCCATACCACGCAAGTTGTCTACCTACATTATTTTTTGAATTTGCTGATTCTGTATCACCTTGTGCAATTTGTTCTTCTTCAATTTTATTTCCAAAGTGACACGCAAGTGCAAATGGATTTAGAACAAGTATACCAAGATCAGGATAAGCAAACCCAAATCCTTCACCTGCTCCTATACCAGTTCCTACTGCATATTTGTCTGCATCAGTATATTCATCAATAATTGATCCTGTAATTATTTGACATACTTTTCCTGAACTTGTTCCGTATGAATTATTTGATCTGCTATCATCACGAAATGTTTCGGATACTACTATATCACTATTTCCATTTAATCCAGGTTGGCGAAAAGCTAACTTAAATTCCAAATTACCCGCATCAAATTTTTCTTTTAAATTCGAAGCAGAAAAATTAATTACGTATATTGAATCTCTATCTATACTTGATTGTGTAGAAGAATCTAAAGAAAATGTCCACGATGAATCTCCTGGTCCTAATAATATGTTTTTGTACTGCGTGTAAATTGCTTTGGTAATGCTTGTTGACTTTTGATCGTTTACAGAACCATATCCATGCTTGTTTCCGTATGAAATAGTAAATTGAGAACTACTATTGGTATTGATTTGAGAATTAATATAGGTTTCTTCATTATATACATTCATATAATAATCACCATAAGTTACATTCGACCAATTTTCTTGATTATGACTTAGGGTTTTTGTAACATCATAATCATTTTCAGGACTAGAAAGTTCTATTGTTGGAATATTTTCAATTTCTCCTGTAGGTAGAATGCTAGGTGTTGTGTATTCTTCAACACCTGAAGAATTTGTTGTGACCCATTCTGATATATTGCTTGTTACTTCACCTAAATCTGCGTAAAAGTTAATCAACTCAAATCCATCTTCAAACAATCCGGTGGATACGGTTCTAACACGACCAAAAACTTTATCGTCACTTTCTATTTCTTTGTAGATACTCATTTAATTAATAAAGTTGTGTTGATAAGTTTTGCTCTGAACTTTCGTCATTAGAAACCACGGTTACGATCACCGGAATAGAAATTGACCCACCTGATTCGTTTCCAATTATAGTCAAGGTTGCTCGTTGGTCAGATGTTATTGTATTATTCGGTTTAAATGTAAAAGACATACCGACCTTGGTCACAGCGATTTCACTTGATGTGTCTCCTAAAAACACAGACGCAGTTTGTGCAGCCTCTATATCTACACCTGTTCCTGTTAGTGTTCCCACATTTCTATTGGATAAAACAGCAGTATAACCTAAGTTAGTGTTATACGCTGGTTCTGTGGTTGGAGTAATAGTCACAACTCCGTTGTATGTTTTATCAACAATAATGTTTTGCTGACCCAATTTAATTGTAGGAATATACTCGGTACCTGGACTTAAAGTCACTAGTTTATATTTTAAACTTTGAGTTTCATCAGTTAGTGGTTCAAATATAGGTGTATTTCTTAGTGCAGCGTCGTAGTACTGAGAACCCTCTGGATGATTTGGGTCATATAAGGTGTAGTCTATTTCATCGTCTGCCAAAGCAAAACTTGAAATGTTAAGACCATTGTCAGATGCAAGCAGTTCTCTTCCCTTTCTGGTTAGAACTGCATGGACCGTAATTGTTTCGTTGTTGAGATATCCCATAATAATATATATTCGGTTTTGGATTATTTCATATAAATATTTATATATTGCTTTTTTATTATAGAATAAATTGCTATGTTGTTATTCTACCAGCAAAAGTTCTGAATTTTCCGTTAGCAACTGCCATATTCCCTTCGTTTAAACCACCTTCTATCGTAAACATAGATTCCTGAGTATAATATTTTTGATTATATATTTTTTGAAGATTATAATTTTCATGTGCAGATACATAATCACTCGGTTGCAAATAATAAAAAGGAGAATTGTTTTCACTGACCAACTCGTCACTCAAGACATCTAATTCTCCTGTAATTCTGTTTAAGTTAAAAAGATACGAAACATTATTTTGTGCAACATTGTTTATAGCAACATTTCCATAGTCTAAGATATAATCAAAAATTTGCAAATCGTCAAGCATACCGCAAAATCCTCCTATCCTTAAATTTACGAATTCAACTTTAGGTAATTCGTAATCTAAGTTTATATTTCCAGAATACACTCCATTTTGAAAAATTTTAATTATACCAGAATTTTTAATTATAACTATAATATGTGTCCACGCATTATTTTCTATTTTTATCGGAAGATCTACCGGTGAAGATTTTAATGAAGAGTTCCACATTAAACCCAAACGACCAAATTCACCGTTTGAGTTAAATACTAATCCTGTAAATTTGTTATTTGATTCATTTAAGATTATTCGTGAATTAGTCGAACTCTGTTTATTCGGGTATACCCAACAGGAGATTGATAAATCATTTGAATAAAAATCATTAGTATTAAGTTCCGCATAAGAGTTTGTGTTGGAAGCATCGGTAGTAACATCATTATCAAAAAATACTGCACTTTTGTAGTTTCTATCTGTACCGGCAGTTCTAATTTCTCCACCATATAAAATTGCACTATAATCGTGATCAGTAGAATCTATTTTCGTAATATCATTCATTTTGGTCTTCGTCCTCTACTATAAAATTAAAATCAGGAAGATTTAATCCAAGTAAACCACCTGGATTTGAGTTTGGATATGAACTTATGTTAAGTTGGTCATATTCTTCTTCTAATATATAAGATGTTGCTTCATTTTTAGATTCTATTATATAAAAGTAAGGTGTATCTACTTGAAGTGGTTCTCCGACTTCTCCTCTGTCCATAAAACTTGTATCTGTTATATTTGATGCTATTTTTTCGTATGTCGTAAATGTTCTTGGTAGTGGTCTGTTATTTTCGTCAAGTAATTTTGAACGATATACATTATACGATTCTACCTCAGAATATTGGGTCTGGTTTGATGGCTCTGTCCAAGTTACATGAATTCTGTTTAAGTAATTTGTTGATGCTCTAACTTTTGTAGGTGCGGATGGAAATCCCAATCTCCATCCTGTTTTTATCATTGATGTTGTTTGCGAGTCCATATTTCCGTAAGAAATAATTCTAAAGTAAGTTAAAATACCTCTTGGTGTTATTGTGTCAAGAAATCCATATGAATTGGAGTTTGAAACATTACTTGCCAATACACTCCACGTCGTAGCATCTGTGCTAGTTTCTATATTTACATAATTGGAATTTGTGGCAGGATTCCATTTTATCATTATTCCATCATATCTTCCGTTTGTAACTGAAAAGTTAGTTATTGAAGTTACATCTGGTTTTAATTTTATGAAACAAGGACGTGGTCCCATCCATGATTTAATATACATTGTATTATCCGAAATAGGAGGACTTTGATTTCCATCGTAGTTATGAATTCGTCCTTTTGCGTTTAATGATAAGTAAAATGATCGGAAAGTCCCAATTGATAATGTACCTTCAGAATTCCATCCATATTTTGAAAGTTTATTTAATCTAAGTTCATTTGAAACTAATTTATCATAATTTTTTATTTTAATATTAATGTGTTGTAAATTGATAATTGTTAATAGAAAATTCTCTGGATAAGCAGATGTTGCTATCATTTCTTCTAATGTTAATAATCCCTCTATTTCTATTCCTTGTTTAGCAAATTCATCAATTATTTCTTGCTCTGTTTTGCTTGGATTTATACTAAGATCATATTGTTTTTTAGATATAGCAAATTCTCCATACTTTACCGCAATTAAATCTTCTATAGGTAAGGTAGACGGAGTTGGTGTCGAACTTAATGTGATAATTTCACTTGGTGTAGGAGTTGGTACAAGTACGGGAGTCGGAGTGGGTGTAAATGCAGAAATTGGATCATCGGGTGAATCACCTCCATCATCGTGATCTTCATAAGTTGGAGTTGGTGTTGGAGTTGGAGTTGGTGTTTCTGTTGGAGTTGGTGTTGGAGTTCTAAAAATAAAGTTAAGTTGAACATCACCCAGTTCATCATTAAATAGATTACTTGAACCAAAGTTTCCATTAAACTGACTAGGTGTCTTGCTTGAGTTTGATGTTGTAAATTCAAAATTTTCTAATTCATTTTCCGTTGCTTCTACATTGTTAGCAAGAACCCAATAATCACTTTCATTAAAAATATACCATCCATTTTCATTTTTGTATATTATACCATCATTTAATTTATTATTAGTTGGATTGTATGTTCCATTTGCTACACTTAACTCTCGTGATACAAACCCACTAACTATAAAATATATAGAATCAGCAGTTTGAAATTTTTCAAAATCAAACTTTACAATCGCTTCGTGTGATGGTTTTACATATTCAGTTTGTTCGTCTGAATCGGAATTTTGTAAACTCGTGTCTGTGTTAAACCAAAATGAATTGCTTAACTTTATTTCATCTATATCCTCACTTGGTGTTCTAACAATAGGTGGTGTCTGATTTGTATATCCAGAAATATCTACCGTAGAATTGTAGTCGTTGGACGATAATTTATTGTATCTACGATTGTGCTTATTTATATGAAATGGAAATGATCCAGTTGATAAAACCTTGCGATTTCCTCCTATGTCAGCAATATCATGAGATTTATATAATCTTTGTGTGCTATAGTCTATTTTTTCATCATATAGTATATTTAAAATAACTCCGTTGTTGACTTCTGATTCTGTATCAAATGAATGTACAAATGGTTGTGTTGATTTTTTATTATGAGTGTTAGTTTTTATGACAACACTTTCTTGACTTCCGTTTATATAAACTTTACATGAAACATTTATTTTCTGACGATTTCTGTTGTCTATTTCACGCCAATATTCATCTTTAAGTGAATCACTTTTAGGATTTAGTGCAATGGGAACATTTTTGATTGCTATAAACCATGTACTAGAATATGTTACTACATCTGATTTCTTATATGTTTTTGCAAAACTCCAAGTATTACTAAATAAATCTTTGTTTTCGTATACACAACTTGATTCGTCTAATATAACATCTGGTGTAATCATATTTGGATTAACCAACAGATTTTTAGATATTAATTGTTTTTTTGTTGATCTTGTATTTGGAATCTCGATTGCAAATTGAAGTGAGTCGTTATTCAAATTACTTTCTATTTTGAAAAAACTATTTAAATGCTTATAAAAATCTTCATAAGTTTGTTGTGTTTGAATAGGGATTTTGTATTCATGCTCTGTTTCATAAAATATAGAAACGCAATCAATACTTACTTGTAAAACAGGAAAATCAACTCTTGATAACTTAATTTCATCAAAACTATACATTTCTATGTTTCCAGATTTGCCTGTAATTTCTACATTTTCTATATCAGTTCCTATAAAACTTCGGTTATCTTCAATTTCAAGTTGAAGTTTGAAATTAACAAAAAGTTCTTTATTAGTTGATTGTTCAACATAAACTCCAGTTTGATCAATTGACTCAATAAGTGATATTAATTTGGTTGGATATTTATACGAGTCTTGTATAAGCCACTCACCATCTTTTTTCTTAAACACCCAACCAGTATCATTTTGATATAGCATATTTCCGGAGTCAAGTATTTTTCTAAGAACATATTCTCCATTTGCCGTAGCATATTCTGATGTGAAATTTGAAACAACGATTGCTATATCAGTTGATGTTTCAATTTTTGAAAACTCTACATATCCTATTATGTTTTTAGTGTTTGATCTGTATGTACCTGGTTTAGGATATAATCCACTTAGACGATATAATTCGTTGGATTCTAAATTAATTATTTTCCACACGCTTGTTGTGTCTTCATACACAAATTTACAATTATTATTTTCTGTGTGGTCAATACCACTTGAATTAAGTAAATATTTACCTTCGTATTCAGAATTAAGTTTTGATTTTACATCCAAAAAAGTTTGACCAAAGCAAGGAATTTCTTTTTCATCGGAAATCATTCCAAATGTATTTGAAGAAACACTAGAACCCCAAAACATTGAGTTGGAAATCACCGATGTACACTCGTCTGATTCTGTGCTTTGTTTTAGTCTCAGAGTTTCTAGTTTTTCGTATATCGCATCATACATAGATAATAAGTTTTTTGATTTAGACGAAGAATTAATATAAACAACCGGAACTTCGTAACTTATATTTTTGTTTTTTAACGATGTTGCAATGATTCGCCACATTAAAAAATTGCCTTGTCTATTTGTAGTATCTCGGAAGTAAAACTGATTTGGAATTATGTTAAAGTTGTTGATAATATTAACATTTGCTGTTTGAAACAGAGTACCAATTATTTTACCTGTTTCATTTTTTACTATACCAGTTTTTTCTATTGTGTGACTATCTTGTAGATAAACTTCAGTTCCTTTATAGAATCCTTTATTATTATCGGAAGTAGCAGTAAATCCGTCTGATAATTTTTGTGTATTAGAGTTTATATAAAATTCTTTTGTATCTTCATCTGTGTTAAGTTTTTCTAGTTTCCATTTATTATTTTCTAATTCGTAGTAAATTACCCATTTTTTGTTTTCATTTAAATAAACAGAAATAGGATTTTTAACTCCCTTAGAATCCTCTGCATACATCGTATCTTGACTTATTTTATATATACCATTTGCAAGAATTACATCTCCGTAAAATCCTGTTATCTCAATGTACCCTCTTGAGATTTTGTTGTTATATTTTTTTGATAGTTTATTTACGTAATCTTCATCATCAAGAAACAGTTCTTCATTTTCTAGTTCTTTATTATTAAAAATTAAGAAAAACCTATCACTAATAGATTCTCCAATTGTATAAGATATATCAGATTGAGGATTTCCATTTTCTTGTAAAAATGGCAAAACTTTGACTTCATAAGTATCCGCATCAGCAGGAAAGCATTCTTCATCGAATTCACACCTAAATAGATTTTCTATAACACTTTTTAAATTAAATTGAAAAGATGATATTGAATCTTGAGTAAAAATTAATACTTCTGTATTTTGTCTAACTGTCTTGTTAACATCGTCAGTAGTTTGAATATTAAGTTCTTTGTTTTGCAATAAACTTACTTCATATTTTAATGTGCTTGGTAATTTAATAAAAGTATCTTCTGAGATATTTCCATTTTCAAATTTTTTACCAATCGTGTTTCCGAGAGTCAAATCATTGATGTTAGTTATACCGCAATCAATTTTAATATAAGGAGTTGGTTCTCCAGTCACGCATTTAAGAATTGCTCCGTTTGTATCTACCGAGCCGTCTTTGTTTTTTATTGAAATTAAAGGAACAGAAGTAAATGTTGATAATTCTAAATCATTCCAATCAATTCCTGTGATTAAAGAATTTCTTTTATTAACTCCAATTATTTCTCCGACTTCGTTTAAATCAAACAAATCAGAAAGTTTGTCTTCTACCAACGGCCAACCAATTTTATTGTTCCAATTTTTAGGTTTTATTCCATCTACTATAACTTGTTCGTTTCCTGTATAATTTTTTCCAGATCGTACTATGTCAATATCTTTGATTAGTTGGTTTCTACCAGAAATTTGTACAGGTGTAGGATTAAAATTATTTGTTTTATCACCGACACTCAAATTCCTATCTGATAAATAGTTGCGGCCGTTTATGTTGTGTGTCAGTTTTTTTGTATCACTTAATGTTATCAGTGAAATAATTTGTTTATTATTAATTTTTTTAATGACTAAACAATAACTAATATTTGTATTATTAAGTGTAGATTCTAAGTTTTCTTTTATGGTAAAATCGTAATCCGAAGCATTTAATTTTAGTTGATGGAATATTGCTTGTATATTACTGATGTATTTTGAATCATTTATTGTTTCATATAAAAAATTATTTATATCTCGGGTATTTACTGTAAGATCTTGGTTATATACAACTCCACTAATAAAATTAAAATTAGATGATACTACTTCAAAACTAGTCGGAACAAATAAATCATTTTGCTTTTCACTTATGAGATTTAGTTTTTCTGTACCTAGTAATATGTCTGTATGTGATTTAGTCAATTTTAAATTTCTATGATAAAATATAGGAGTCATTTCTATAACACTATTTGTTGTTACATCAATTTGCATCTCAATATTATAGTTCCATATTATTGGTTGTATGTATCGTTCTATTGTTCTAAAATTAACAATTGATTCGTATTGACCTCGTTCATAGTTTGGAACTGATTGAAATCCTCTTGGTGTAATTTTAAAATCACCCAAAAAACAAGGTTTGATACTAAAACTTTCATTTATAGTATTTGGCAATTTGACTAAGTTTGTTGATTTAAATTTATTTTTTAATACACCAAATCTATTAGTTTCATAATTTTCAAAGTTCAATACCAATTTATCACGATTTTTACTCGATACGTGTGAATTTATATTTCCTGATATAAAAAATGGATTGTCACATGAGGTATAATAATTACCATTAAACTCACCAACAACTTTCAACATATCGTCAACTTTTAATGGATTGATTTTTTCACTACCGATCCAACCGTTTTGTAGTTTTCCTTTAAAGTTTCCGTTTAAGTAAACATAATATGTGTTATTTGGATAGAATCTATATGCTCCATTTTTATACTTGGTATCTGTTGTCGATTCTGAAATAAGTTCTCTTGAAATATATGTACCTTCATACTCACCTACTATTTCGGAATTAATCCAACCTTGCAAATACGCATCCACTTCTATAAATCTATCGTAAGCTGAAATAAACTCTACCCTTGCAAAATAATCACTATTTCTGTTTGGTAGATTATCTGATGGTATTGAATTCAAATATCCAGTACTAAAATATTGTGGAATATTTGTATCTACTTCTGATGTACCTGCAATCCAAGTGTAAGAAGTAAAATCTGTTAAGGTTCCTGTTGCAAGTGGTTTTGCTCCATCAACCGTTCCATCAGAAGCTAGCACCCAACGAGATTTTTCAGATGAATAAAATATCCACCATATATTGGCTTCGTCTGTAAAAACTAGTTTTCCAAGTTGTCCGGTGAATGTTGCATTGTATATACCATTAGCAGATTCAAGTTCAGATGAAAATCCTGAAATTTCAATTGCTTCACTAAGTTGTGACCTATAATCAATTTGATTTCCAGAAAACTTACTTGTTTTGCTTAAGTTAACAAAATCTTCCTCAACCTTATATGTATGCTTTCCGTCACTCCACGTTCCGTCTATTGCAAATAAATCTTGCATTTTTGGCGATAAACATGAGTTTACAAACATACCACCGTAGTTGTAATCGTATGTAAATAGATTGTCATTTGTATAAGAACTAATTTCTGTATTATGGATTTGCACAAAACTATCATCGTTATCATTAAAATAATCTCTCTTATTTGCAAATTCAGCAATTCCTTTTTTATTTTTAATTCCAGAAAAATTTACATCTAGTATTCTTGATATACGTTCACCACTTTTTTTGTTTTGTTCATCCACCAGTCCCTCGGTGGTGATCTTTGTACTTGATAACTTTGGTCTTTCTAAAATACTTGGTTCAATTAATAATCCAGATATTAAATTTGATCGTGCCGGAATTAATTTTTCTATGTTTGAAAATAAAGAAGGATCTACATATGACTTTATTAAATTAAAATAATTTTGTATATCTATACGACCAAATCCGTTATCATAAAATATTTTTTTGAACTTTTCTAAGTCTTTATACGAGGTATTGTTTGTTTGTCGTGGGTCTCCTATGTAATCACCAAGCGGGAAATCTCCAAAAAATCTAATTATTTCTCGGTTTACTATATCAGTTGGACTAAAATAAACACCAAGTGTATTTGTATCAACAGAATATCTATCCAACGATTTCTTTGTTGCACGTAGGGTTGGACTTAAAGGTGAATGTAATAATTGCTTCTCAACTCTAACTTTATTGTTATTAAATGATTGTGCTCCATATGCAGGTAAGTTTGCAAATTCTCTTCTACTATATCCTACAAAATCATAAGGATAATCTGATTTTGTAAAGTTGTAAGTTTCTAAGTTTAATCTTAATTTTTCATCAAGTGTTGAATTATAGATTGTACCAGGAAGATTATTTTTTTGGGAAATATCAAATGGGTGATCGAAATTTACTTTCACTAATAATGTATCTCGGAGTTGTGTGGGGTTATCTATATCATAACCTTCGTTAAAATTAATATGATTTAAAAACCTATTACTTGAGATTGGTGAATTATATATCCTTAGTCTATCTAATCCTCCTCTAAAAGAATTTGTAATATTACTTCCAAGTGTTATGTGATTATCACTAGAAAACTTTTCACTTGAATACCTTGATATTAATTTGTATGAATTATCCGTAAATAAAAGTTCTCCATCTATTACTCGTTTTACAAACATTGAAATTGAAGAGTTTGATAAGTCGGAAACATCTTCTCTTGATATTAAAATATCGTATAATAAATCATCTCCCAAAAACACAGGATCACTTTGCAGCTCTGGACACATTAATACTCCGTCTGAGTTTTTGAATTTTAAATAAAACTTTCCATAATTTTTTTGAAATAAATCAAAGTCGTGATACACTCCAAATTCCCAGTTAAGTGAATTTATAATTGGTAAATAAAAATTAGATTTTACGGTTAGTTGATTTGTATCAAGTTCTTCAAGTGTATAATGTGAACCTGTTGGTGTACCTAAAAATTTAAAATCTTTAATAAAATCTGTTCCAAACGAACTTTCACTTGCCTGATTAAAAACTAATCTTACTATTTTAGAATTGAGTGAATCACTTGTTGTAATTTTTGCCAATATATTCGATTCGTTGTATGTTCCATTTGATAACTTTCCTTCGTTAGAATATATTACCATTGTAACTAGATTTTCACTCTTGGTTACATTTGGATATGAAAATGATATGTTTTCACGTACGTTTTCCCACATTAAAGTAATTGAGTCATCACTCCAGTTTGATGGTATATAAGGTGGCATATTACCCATTTCATAAAAACGAGGATTCATACTGCCTTCCATAAAATCACTATTAATCTCAGAATCTAATATTTCTCTATAACTTCCAAAATTTACAGGTAGAGTTGCAACATCATTATAATCTTCGAACTGCTCTTGTTTTTCAAAATTTTGAAGTAACTCATTGCCAACATTTAATCTAAACTCAAGTGATCCTATTGTTTGATTAAACTCAGACCCCCAGGGAATTTTCATAAAACAATTTTCGTTGGAAAACTGCAATCGGTAGTCGTATACATCGAGTGAAAATTTTATATCTTCATTATATGAGTCGGTATTGTAATTGACACCGCCAAATTCCCGTATGTTAAATAAGTAATCAGGTACTCCATAACATCTAAGTAATGACCTAATAGAACTTTCAGTACCCGAAGTCTTGAGTATATAAGGAAGATTATTTAAAATTCTTCTCCATATAGTATCACGATCATTCACTACTAAACCACCCAATCTGTCTATGTCTATTGATTCACCGTCTCCACCGAGCTCTCTTCCTAAAAATCGTGAACCAAACGAATTCATAACAAACCAAACTAAATTATTTGGTACTCCTTTTTGTGATGAATTTCTTATTGTACGAGTATGAAGCATAGAATCAATGTATATTACAAGAATATCAAAGTGCTCCCCAATCATATCAAGAAACTTTGTAAAATCTTTATTTTCGTCACTTCTAGTTAGAAACTCAGGTATGTTATTTTTTAAAGAATCGTCATTTAATTTATCGAATGATTCTGCTTCTTCTGCTTTATTTAAATACCAGAAATATGCGTTTGTTTTTTTAAATTCTTTAATATCGGATGGTATAAGTTGGGGTGGAAAAATTGCAGTTTGGTTTGAATACTCATTTTCCAAATATGCTCTACTGAAATTAGATTCTTGGTTTTCAAAACCTATATTATTATCATCTGTGGATGTGAATCCACCGCTTAAATTTGAGTTGTTTGAATAAATGAATTTGCTTTCATCTGAATTTGTAAGTTTCCACTTCTCGACTAGTGAATCCCATACTATCTTCCATTCTTTGTTTATTTCTCTTATAAAAATTCTGTCCACATCGTACTTTGATGTAGCACCCATTTTGTATTTTCCATTTGCAACCGAGGCTACACCAGTAAAACCAGAAATTACAAAAGATGACTCACGGGGCCAGTTGTCTGGTGTGTTTTCATAATACAAGTATTTTTCATAAGGTGTAAGTGATTGTAATTCTTTTTTTAATTTAGTTGTATCAGAAGATACATCTTCTGTTCGTATACTCAATATTGCACGGTCAGCATCATCTTGTAGGATCAACCCTCTGTTTGCTTGTTCTATAAGGGTCTCGATCCGTTCATAACTTTCTCTTAATTTTACTTTTATAGATGATATTTTTGTTATTTTTAAAATAAAATTATCTATTCGTTTTCTTGCAGAAGAAAATTTTACAAAATTACTGAAGTTTGAGTAATCGACATTTAGTGAACTTACATCTTTGTTTGTTGTTTTAAAAAAGTCGGATGCGGTTAAATAATCTTCGTCTTCAGTTATCAATCCATCATCTTCACCTGACATGGTATATTTTTTCGTAGATGAATCGGTGACCATTTGTGTAAAATTAGGACCTCGTAATTTGTAAGTATTTGAGGTATCAATTTCATCCGGCCTTATTATTATATTCTGAACTATATCATTTGAATGGTTGTTACTAGAAATATAAAACAAAGAGTCAGGTGTAACCCAATCAGGTAAAGGCTCAAGTGTCTTAATTACAATTTCAGGATGGGTATTGTCTGTCTTTGTTGATTGCGAAACTCCATATTTTAAAAACGGAATTGAAAGTCCGTTTCCAAAATTTAAAATATTTGTAAGATACTTATCAAATCTTTCATTAAAAATATTATCTAGTTCAACTGAGTCAAAGTTTTGTAAAAGCATAAACTTATAAAACACTTTTATTTCAGAATTTTCATTTCCTACAAATCTATAATGAGAGTTTAAGATATATTCTGCACACTTGATATATTCAGACAAGAATTTTTGCTTGGAAAACACTTCGTTGTAATTACTAACCAGAGTTTGTTTATATAAATCATATAGTGTTTTATATAACGAGTCTAACTCTGATAGTAATCTATATTCATCTATTGAAAAGTCTGTTGATATTTTTTGAACATAATAATCATAATCCGTTGTACTTCCTGAAATAAATTTTTCTTCAAGTTCTGTCAAAAATGAACGATCAGTCAATAAGTTATGTGTTTCGTTATATATGTGTGCGACTAAAACTTCTTTTTTTATGAAATTAGTATATTCAAAATTAAATGATATGTCATTTGGTGACGTTGAATTTGTTAATGATTGTGGAACTGCTTTTAATTCAGTTCTTGATGTTGAAATTTTTGTTAAATTAAGTTTTACTGGATTATCAAAAGAGCCTACTAAATCACTTCTTTGTGAAGTTCTTATTTTATACTCCCCCTGTGTTAATCCAAGTGACAACATTTCGTGTATTGGGGATATTATTATATCTCCGGTAGATGTAGTTGGGTACACAGAATCTAAATAAGAAACAGACTTTTCTATACGAACTCCTTCATTGTTAATGAAAGATAGATCCTTTTGCGAATAGTTTTCTTCTCTCTCAACAATCTTCCAACCAAGTAATTCTCCTGTCGTAGAATACACCGAAAATTCTATTACATCCTTAGAGTAATTTCCAAATTTTTTACCAGAAATGTTGGTATCTGTTACTATCTTTCCATGTGCGTCTTCACCAAATAGATATCCTTGTTCTACTTGCTGATTTGTGTTGAGACTTGGTAGGTTCTCAATATATGGTAAAAATTGTTTCATAACCCTTGCTTTAATTTTCGGTAGGAACTACATAAGGAGAATTTTCAGGTATTGATTCGTTTGTATTATTTTTTGGTAAAAATGGGAATGCGTCATTAAAATCAGAGGGATCAGTTCCTTCACCGTTTTCAATTCTCATTTGTATTAATAAATTTTTAGTTGCATTGTAATTACTCTCGGCATCTTCTTGGAATTTGATATTTCTTTGAGTTTCTTTTTCAAGTGCATTTACAAGTTCATCTACCTGAGTATTTAATATTTGCTCTCTTTTTAATTGTTCATCTACTTCATCTGATATCTCATTGCTTTCTTGAAACTGAGAATTTTCGTCATCTACATCAATAATATCAGTAAACTCTGAGAAACTCGTGTCATAATATTGTTCAATTAGGTCAGGTGAAACTTCTGTGTTATATCTTTCTAAAATCATTAGTTGATTTGAAACTTCGTGATCTTGGTTAGAAGGAAGTTCTGGTTTCAAAATAACATTTCCGTAATCATCTACTTTATTTTCAACGACTCCTTCATCAATTAATTTTCTCAATTCAGAAGATTTAAAATTGTAATCAGAAATGTATGATGGTAATTTATATGCCATTTTAATAAACTACCTTAAATGTTCGTTCATCGATTAAAATTTCTGAAGAATCTGATGATTCATTTTTTAATAAAAATTTATAATATCTACCGATACTAAGACAACTAAAATCGAATTTAAAATAGTGTCCATAGCAATCACAACTTACTTGTGTAAACTCACTAAAATCTATTATGATCTCTTCAGTTTCCGCATCTCGTATAGAATAGAAAATATTATTTGTTGTGTAATATTCTAAATTATATCTTGATCGGTTTGAAAACTTTTTTTGAGGAAATCTTTCTCTAACACCAATTTTTATTTTTTCTTTTGCTTTTATAGCATATTGTTTTTTTATTCGTTTGATTTTAGGTATTATGTCATCTGATTCTAATTTTTGAAGATCATTATTACTTTTTGTATTTTGTTCTGTCTGCGTTGTTTCGTAGAAATCTAATGATCCAGAGTCTAATGATCCAGAGTCTAATGATTCCGAGTCTAATGATCCCGAGTCTAGTGACCCACTTTCCAACGAGATTTCATTTGTTGTGTAAGTTGGTGTGATTTCACACGGTTCAAATTTAAAATCATTTTTACACATTTCTAGGTATGGGTAATATACAGTGTTTGTTGACCTTGAAAAGAACTTTACATTTCCTGCACGTGTACCACCTTCATTTGCGTACTTTATTAAAAAACCTTGATTTTCTAGTCCAGAATATAACCAATAATTAACAATTTGTGTAACATCGACTCGCATATCAGAAAATTCGTTTCTAAACCACCCACTTGTGTCAAGATCAAACTCGGTTTCAGTTGAATCGGTTACTTTAGAGTACCACGCACCACCACCGTCTATTTGAATATTAGACGTACTTACGTTCCACTCATTTAAATTTGAATCTCTGTATCCCCATGATGCACCAGAGTAATCTATTTCGTGGTCTGCAAATCTTCCTTTGCCTTCTTCCCAATCACCTTTAATTGGAAAAATTTCTATTTTAGAATTGTTTTCAAGTTCAGTTTTCTGAGTTACTTTTAAATTTAAAAAATATTTTACATCATCAATTACATTTGGTTTTAAATTAGATAAATCAAATTTTATTAATATTCTAGACAGCAGTCTTTGACCATTTGTAGCAAAATCGTTTTCCAACTCTAGAATTTCATCTGATCCTGTGTTTTTATATTTATAGTGCTTGTATAAAGTACAACTTTTTTCAGAATATACAAAAGTAATCATTATATTACCCTCCCGCTTACATCTTTTGCTGGAAACTTTAATTCAAAAATTGATGGGTCCATTGATGGATAAATTGTTTTACCAACTGTGGCTGACTTTATATCATATTCATTTTCGGAATAATTACCATCGTCCACTGTCAAGTTAACTGCTTCAACAGAAATCACCGACTTGACTCCTGCTATTGTTGAAAGTGTTAATTCTATTTCACCAAGTTCAATTGGCTGAGCAATTGAAATTTTGTCTATATCAAACATAGTTGAAACTGAACTTATGCACTCTAGTAGTACTTGTTTTTTGTTAAAATTATGAAACACTGAAATTTCAAAATTTATTCCGAAGTTTATGATAAACGCATTTGTAATATTAAGTCCGTCTGTGAGCATTCTGTATTTACTCATATATGTTTTTAAGTTTTTTAACACCACTTCGTTTGGTTCTGTTAAGTTCTTGTTGTTATCATAACTCAGCACATACATATTAATTGCAAGTGGGTTGTTTAGTTCACCATAAACTACATTCAATCCAGCGGGATTTACTTTTACTTCATCATTAAATGTATTTTTTATAATATTTAATTGTGATTTAGAGTCAAGAATTCCGTCTTTTGAAACATATGCTTTTGCAATGCTCCCAAATTTTGCAGGCATTGAATATGCTCTTATCACATAATCGTCACGTGTAACTGCACGGTTTTGTGCAGAAAAACTAGCGAGTCCATTTAATCTAATTTCATCATCGGTTTCACCCGATTTTCCTCCCAAAGCAGGTTCTGGATTGTTTACATTTAAACTATTTTTAATAGTCTCTAAGATTTGTCTGTCATTATCTTCTAAATACTCTGTTGAATCAGCAAAATCAATATTTGATATTTGGTTTAAAGTGTTTGATGCAACATTTGACTCAACACCACCTCCTACATAGTAATTTATCGTAAGGGTAGTATTTGAAGGTGCTGAACCATAACTGTCGGATTTTAAGAAATTTGCAGGATCGATTGATGTCTCAAAGTTTGGACTTGATCTAACCGTTCTACCTACATTGTTTAAGTTGGGTACAACTATTTCGTCATCAAACCTATCTGTCCCCGCACCGAATTCGAGAGTCATTGTATTGTTTACATTTACCATCGTAGTAAACCTTCGGGATGTTCTTATGTACCTAAGTATATATGGTACTGACTCTGCATATACAGAACTTATTGGGTTATGCTTATTGTCGTTTGGTTCATCAAGTAAAACGGTGTCTTGTGATAAATACGGAACTTCATAGTATCTATTTCCCGATGAATCTGTAACAGACTCTATTTCAAGTATGTTTGTTTCTGGTAATGTTAGTTCGTAAAACTCACGTGCCTCTCCTACATTAAATGTTCTAGTGACACGGGTTCCGGATGATGCCAATACATTTTTTTGTAATAAATAAAAAGTTGGTTGGCCAAACGAGTCTCGTTCGTATACACTTATGTTAGTCTTAGAAGATTGTGTATTTTCTGCAAATGAAATTGCGTTAATTGTTCTAAATTTAGTTGAAGAACCCCCTCTTGATGTAATCTCCATTCCTTCTCTGATATTGAGTGCATATTTGTAATCTGGTTCATTTTCTCCGTTGTTATTAATTTTCGATGGAACTATTTGAAATACTTCTAAGTTAGTTGTTGATGCAACTGAGGTTTTTATTTTATATCCAAGGTAATTTGCTAGTGTAACAATGTTTTTTCTTTCCGATACATATTGCATAAAACTTTCTTTGAATTGATAATCTATATAATAAGATAAAACATCACCCACATAACTTGCCAAATCAATAAACATCATACCAGTTGAGTTTTCACTAAAATCTTTATATGATTCTGAAAAGTATGACTTTGTGTAATTTACTAAACTAGATTTAAATGAGTTAAAGTCTTTACTCATATAATCAATTTCTTTTCCTGACGAAATTAGTGAGTTTAAGTTTGAGTCGGTTTCCATTATGCTTCTACCTCCAATGTTAGTTCTTCGTATGAGTCTGGTATTTGGTTTATCGAAAAGAAAATATTTAAAGTTGCTTTATTGGGATAGTCATCCGAGTCTCGTTCTACATTTACTTCCGTTATTGTTATTTCAGGCATCCACCTTTCTGTGCATTCTGTAATAGATTCTAAAAATATTTCGTCAACATAAGATTCTAGATTTGGACTAAACAACAACTCTCTGAGTTTGCTTCCGTATGTAGGCATCATGGGTCGTTCTCCTTTTGATGTCATAAGTAGCATTTTGAGATTCGTATAAATACGAGTAACATCTGAGTATGTTTGTTGAAAATACCCATCGTTTCCTTTTACATAAGGAATCATTATACCCACTGGAACATTATTTGACATAAATTAGTTTATTCCCATTTTTTGTTTCTTTTTGTTTTCTACTGCCCCCATTAATTGTGAATAATCACGTGTCAATGCGTTTGAAACATGATCAGGTAGTTGCTCAACTTCTACGGGTTGTCCGTTTAGATCAGTAAACTTGCTAGTATCACCAACCTTTGATCCTTCTTGTGGAATTCCACCAACCGTTTCATTTAGAACTTGATTGAGAATCTTGTTGTTACTAAATGTTTTTTGTGGTTTTTTCTGCTTTGCTCTACCAACACTTAGTATTTCGTTTGTGATTTCAACTGGATCAATATTTTTTTTAATTGGTTTACTGACCACCAATTCACTTAACAATTTTGGCAAGCAGCTTTTAATTTCTTCTCTTACCGCAGTTTTAATTATTTTGACTAATTCTGATTTTTTCATGTATATATAACCTTTCTATCCTGATATAAATATTCGCTCACTCAATAAAGTTGGAGCTCTTGCACGTAAA
>MDTG01264814.1_pt1 | contig 18855 bp, 12 predicted proteins | sample 811421 | NCBI WGS metagenome assembly MDTG01 (sample SAMN05326645, study PRJNA326480) | marine metagenome | isolation source: seawater | place: Pacific Ocean: South East | collected 2011
AATTTATTAGGGAATTTCTAGAATTTGATTTTTCTGAGAATATTAAAGATAAAGTAATTAATATTGGAATAATTGTTATTTTATATCTATTAGCTGTTCCTAAATTTGCTACCGTTAGAGAATAAGGAATCCAAGTAAAAGTTAGAAAAAGAAGAGAAAATAATGTTATTAAGTTTAGAGTTATTTTTTTAATTTTACTGTATTTTATTAATACATAAAAAGGATAAACAAAAATTAAAATATATATAAAGTTTTCAAAGGACATTAATAGTGTAAAAAAATTATTTGCATCAAAGAAAATTGGTCTAAACATAAATGAAAAAATTTTCATTGGTATAGGTAAATTCTCTAATTGGATTACATTATTTCCAGTTTGAGTGACTTCTGAATAATAACTAATGGCTTGAAGAAAAAGTTCATATGATAAATTTTCAAACTTTAGCCAGCCTTTATTTTGAAAGGTATTAGCAAATATTATTCCGATAATAGCTGAAAGTCTTATTATTAATTTCTTATAACCTGAAATATCTAATTTAATATTTAAGGAAATTGCTAAACAAACAAATAAAATTACTCCAAGAAATGGCCTTATTAGAGCTAGTAAAATACTTGCAATTATTAAAAGTAAAATTCTAAATCTAATATTTAATAGACTATAAAGTATTAAATTGGCGCAAGTAAAAGTTATTGGATCCTTTCCTATCGCTGATGTCCAGATATTTAGTGTTGGAAAAAAAATTACTAAACCTGTCAAAAATCTAATCTTCCGATTTGTTTTTGAAGTTAAATTTTCTATATTACTTGCCAGAACAATGCTTCCAATAATACCAAAAAATGAAAATATTAAAGAAATAGAAACAATATCAAGATTTAAGTAAACTCTCAGAAATTTTACAATATTAAAAATAAAATCTGCACCAATAAATCCGAAATTATCTACATTAAGAGAATTATTAAAATAACCATATGCATCATTATCAAGACTCTCAGCTATGGGAATATAATATAAACAAATAATCGTTTTTAAAATAAAAACAAATGTAATTTTTAACTGATTGACGCGGAAATATTTGGCTAGCTTTATAGAGAAGAAAAAACTCAAAAATAATATAAATACTGTCTGAATTATTTGCATATCATTTATTAAATTCTAACCAAGATTGCAACATTAAAATTGGCCAAATAATTCTTGTATTATCAATTTTTTTATATAAATGGTCGTACCAGATTTCCTTAATTTTATCAACTTCAAAATAATCTTGATCTTTTAAATTATTTCCCAAAAGATGATCTTCTGCCCATTCTTTAAGTGGACCGCGTAACCATTCTTCTACTGGGACTCCAAATCCTTTCTTAGGTTTGTAAACAAATTCTTTAGGTAAATATTTACAAAGTAATTTTTTTAAAATTAATTTACCTTGCCCATTTTTAACCTTCATAGATGTTGGTATCCTCCAAGCCATTTCAACTACTTTATTATCTAAAAATGGAGCTCTGGTCTCCAAGCTGTATGCCATAGATGCCCTATCAACTTTTACTAAAATATCGTCCGGTAGATATGATACTGCATCCCAATAAAGCATTCTTGAAATAGGATCATTTTCTTTGCAAATTGGGAAATCATTAAGTTCTGAATAGTATTTATTAAAAGGTTCATTAAATTCATTAATGAATGATTTGCTATAAATACTCTTATCAATATTTTCTATAAGTAATGATCGATATAAGTCATCACAGCTTTTTAGGTTTTCTAATCTTGTAGCAGTTCTATATAACTTTTGTTGGATATTATTTTTTGTATTAAATAAATCAAATCTTGAAATTTTTTCTTGTGGAATAGATTTAATTAACTTTCCTAACTTTGATCTTATTTTAAAAGGCATAAGTTCAAGTTTTGACCAAATATAAGATCCCCTAAAGTGCCTTACATACCCACCAAAAATTTCATCACCACCGTCACCTGTAAGCGCTACATCTATTCCTTTTTTTTTAATTTCTCGACAAATTAAGGCAGTTGGAATTTGTGATTGATCTGCAAATGGTTCCGAGTAAATCGAAGGTAAATTTGGAATTATTTCCATTGCCTCATAAGGCTTTAAAATAATTTCTTCATGATTTGTTCCTAAGAAATTTGCAATTTTTTTTGCATCTATGGATTCATCATAGCTTTTGTCCTCAAATCCTATAGTGAAAGTATTTAACTTAGAATTTACATTATTAGTTAATAATGAAGCGATTAAGGATGAATCTACCCCTCCAGATAAAAAGCATCCAATAGGTACATCTGAGACTGAACAAGCTTTCGCTGATTCTATTAATATCTTTTCTAAGTGTAATAGAGCATCTTTTTCATCTTTAAATTGTAATTTATCAGATTTCTGAATAGTATTTTTATAATCCCACCATTTATAAATTCTTGGAGGATTAATTTCTTGTGAATTTTCTAAATCAAATTCTGCTAAATGTCCTGGTTTTAGTTTTTTAATTGAATTATAAATTGTTAAATCAGAAGGTATACAAGAAAATCTCATTAAAGAGTCAATTGCTTTTTTATTTATATCTTTATTAAATAACGGAAACTCTTGTATTGCTGAAATCTCAGAACCAAAAACTAATGCTTTAGAAGATCCAAATCCAGTAAATCCCCAATACATTGGTTTCTCTCCAAATCTGTCTCTTGCAAGAAATAATTTTTTTAATTTTTTATCTAATAATGCAATAGAAAACATTCCTTGAGATAAATTTAGTGTTTTTTCAATCCCCCAAAATGTAATGGCATTTATTAAAACTTCAGTATCAGATTGACTCCTCCATTGTATATTTGTGACTAAATTTAATTTTCTCCTTATTTTTTCAAAATTGTAAATTTCTCCATTGAAAGCAATTACATATCTTTTATTAAAACTTTCCATAGGTTGATTACCATTTTTAGATAAATCTAGAATTGATAATCTTTGATGAGCAAAGCAAAATGATAAATTCTCATCAAAATGTAGTCCAGAAAAATCTGGACCTCTGTGAACAATTTTGCTTGCCATTTTGTTAACAATCTCTGGGATGTCATAGAGATTATTTTGGCCAGTAACTACTCCTACAATGCCACACATGAATTATTCATTTATGAAAAAATATTCATAATTAAAAATTTTGGAATAAGGTATATTGATTATGATATTTTATTTTATAAAGTTGCCATATAAATAATTTTAAAGAACTAAGTTATGTTTCTTAATTTCAATCAAAAATTATTTATTGTTGTTTTCTATTAATTGATTATCATTTATCTCAAATATCCTATCAAAAAAGTATTTTGTTTCTAGTCTGTGAGTAATTACTATGCAAGTCATGCCTCTTAATCTTTTTAAGTTATCAAAAATTTCCCTTTGTGTATTAATATCTAATGAAGATGTTGGTTCATCCATAATAAGTAATTTCGGGTTCTGATAAATTGCTCTAGCAATCGCTAATCTTTGACTCTCGCCTCCACTTAAAGAAAAAGAACTTTGAAGAATCTCACAATCTAGACCATTACATCTATTAACTAAATCTTCTAGTAAAGAAATTCTAATGACATCTTCTATTTTTAAATTATTATTTGATCTACTATTGAAAACTATATTCTCTCTAAGAGTCTTTCCCGTTAAATTGATTTTTTGATGGACATAACCAATGGATTTCATCCATTTATAAGTATGTGAAAAATTATTTTTCTTATTTATTTCTTTCCCATTTACATAAACTTTTCCATTCATTGGAACTAATAATCCGCAAATTAATCTTATAAGAGTAGTTTTCCCAGTCCCGGAAGGGCCCATAATAGCAATTTTTTCTCCTTTTTTAATCGAGAAATTTATGTTTTTTAAAGTTTCAATTTTATCAGTATAAGAAAAATTTACTTTTTCAAATTTTATTTCATTAAAATCTATAGGTTTAAAATCTTTTATTGAAGGCTCTAAATTTTTGTCAAATCTAATAGCATAATTTAAGATTAATAATGCTGAATTTTTAAATTGTGAAAGGCTAGCCCAATTCTCAAAAATTTTATTTACATAAGGATAAGATTTTTGTATCAAAAAAGCTCCTGATGCCAATAAAGGCAAGGCATTTGAGATATTATTACTAACATAAAGAGACATCATCACTAGTAGTAAAACAACAATTATTATGTATTCAATTAAAATCCTAGGTAATTGAGCAGCAATTAGATAGTTTGCGAAATTAATTTTGTATTCCTTATCGTATCTTGCATAATTTCTTGAAAAGATTCTCTGAAAATTGCCTAAATTGATAAACTCTAATGAATTTAATTCAATATCTAATCTTTCTAAAAGTTTTTCATTGAGTCTTACCTGTTTTATACTAGAAATTTTTAATTTTTTATTTGCTTTTAAGAATAAAAACTTGTAAATAAAAACCAATATTAATAAAGTAATTAAAAATATTTTCCCGTTATATAAAAATAGACAAATACTTAATAAAGAGAGAAAAATAATACTCTCTATCAGGCGCAAAACAGGATTAATTACATCAGTTAATAGTCTATCGCCGTAAGTGTGAATTATAGATAATAATTGACTTCTAGACTGCGTAAGATGAGTACTATAGTCTTCATGAAGAATAACATCATATGCTTTAAAGACAATTTCGTTGCTTGCTCTTGCAGAAAATTTATTTTGCCAAATTAATGTAAATAGTCTTATACTCCCTGAGAATAAAAATATACAAATAAGAAATATAATTAAACTATAATTATCTAAATAATTTTCTATAAAGAGAAATAATTTACTATTTTGAAATGTCTCATTGCCTAAAATAATTGAGATAAAAGGGATTATTAAGGCAACTGTTAAGAGTTCAGTAATACTACTAAGCGCCATGCATAATACCAAAAAAACCCCTTTTATTTTTCTATTTTTACTTAACGATGCAAATAATTGTTTTAATAATAAAAGCATAATTTATAAATTACTAAGTAATAAACTAATATATTCTCCTATTATAAAAATTTCTTGCATTCAAGATTCTTTAAAACAAATTAGATAATTAATTGTGATATTTTGGAGTTTTTATTAAGACAATTTATTAATTATTATACCTAATTAATTCTTGATAAAGAATTAATTTACTTGTGATTATTAGATATTTGCAGACATTTTAAATTTTAAGAATATTGTTCAGAATCTTTCCATTCAGGTACAAAAGCTTTAAGTATACTAAAAACTTTTTCTTTATTTTCGTTTTTTAATTCCTTTTTTAGTTCTTCTATTGAACTAAAAAGAAAATCACTATTTTCATAACTTTCTTTTGCTTTATAAATTAATGGGTGATTAGTACTTTCTGCGGCTCCATTAATTAATAGTTCTTCATAGAGTTTTTCACCAGCCCTTAAACCTGTATAGATAATTTTAATATCTCCATTTGGATTCTCTTTTGATTTAATTTTAAAACCACTTAGTTTTATCATTTTTTTTGCAAGGTCATATATTTTTATCGGTTTACCCATATTTAGAATAAATATTTCTCCTCCATTACTAAGAGAGGAAGCTTGTATAACAAGCTGTGCGGCTTCTTTTATTGTCATAAAATATCTTGTTACTTCTTTATGAGTAATTGTTATTGGTCCTCCACTAGCAATTTGTTTTTGAAAAAGTGGTACAACTGATCCTGATGAACCTAAAACATTTCCAAATCTAACCATTGAGAAGTGAGTTGAATTTTTATAATTATTCTTAGCTCTTAATGAGAATGATTGAACAACTATTTCTGCAAGTCTTTTAGATGCACCCATCACATTTGTAGGCCTTACTGCTTTATCGGTAGACACTAAAATTACTTTTTTTAAATTAGCTTTTTCAGCTTGTTTGCATATTTCATATGTAGAAATTACATTGTTAAAAATACCTGCAATAGGGTTTTCTTCTACAATTGGAACATGCTTATATGCTGCAGCATGGAACAAAGTTTCAACTTTATATTTTTCAAAAATATGCTTCAATATAACTTCATTTGTGGCATTGCCTAAGTAAAATTTAATTTTTTCTTGATATCTATTATTCACATTCAACTCATTTTGTATTTGATAGAGATTTTCCTCATTCATCTCTAACAAAATTAAATACTTCGGGCTGTGTTTTAAAACTTCTCTACAAAGTTCCGAGCCTATAGAACCACCTGCCCCAGTAATACAAATTACAGAATTCTTAATAGATTTATTTATTAGATTTTCGCTTGGGTTTACACTATTTCTTGATAGCAAATCTTCTATTCTTAGAGACTTATAGCTGCTAAAATTCTTTTTAAAATCTGTAACTTGATCTAAAGATGGAACTTTTACAATTTCTATTCCATATTGAATAGCTTTATCGAATAAATTAAATTTATTTTCATTTTTTATTTTATCAGGTTCACTTATGAAGATTTTGTCTATTATCTTTGAAAATTTTTCAATATAAATAGGATTAAGAATTTTTATTCCGCCAAGATTTCTTCCCCATAGTTGAGGAGAATCATCAAAGAAAGTAATAAGTTTATAGTCAGAGTTTATCTTTATTGTTGCTGCTAGTTGAGCACCTCTAGAGGAGGCTCCATATATTGCAATTTTAGTTTTAGAATTAAATTTGCCAGAATTTAATTTCTGTAAAATATCTCTAAAAACAAAATTAGTTCCTCCAATAACTGTTGTTTTTATTATCCAAAAAATAATCCAAAACTTCAAATTATATAACTTAAAATCTGTTAAGGATAAAATTAATATCAGTAATATTGTAATAAGAAAGTTTTTTAATGCTAAAGAATATAGATCAATGCTACTAGCATATTGTGTTATACCTTTATATTTGCCTAAAAATATATATATTAATAACCCAATTAGATCTAATATTAAAATTGTAAAAAGTGTATTACTTAAACTGTTTAAACCAATTAACTTATCAAATAAAATAATGTTAGTAATTAAAAAAGAAGAAGCTAAAAGAATTAAATCTATAGCACATAATATTAATCTTCTAATAAATCTATTCTGATCTATTATTTTTTGAATTAATTTATCTATTAAGTACATTTTTTAATTAAAGAAATTATTAGAAATTAGGTTAATTTTGAATTTATAAATGATTTGGCAATACATTTGTCTAAATAGATTCCTAAAATCAAAATTAAGATAAAATTTACTATGAGAAAATAAATACTCAAAAAATTAATAGAAAATGCACAAATAATACTTGCTGATATATATATTAATGATACTTTCGCATGAGATAAACCTTTTTGACCTATTAATCTTTGATATAAATGTTTACGGTGAGGTTTAAAAATATTTTCTTTATTAATTAATCTCCTGATTACGCAAATAAAAGAGTCAGCAAGTATTGGGGAGGCGATCATTAAGCATCCTATACATTCTGTCCAATTTGATGTTTGCAAAAGACTACCTGCAAATAATGCTCCTAGAAAAGTACTTCCAACATCTCCCATGAAAACTTTGGCGGGATGCCAATTAAATAATAAAAATACAATTAATGAACTAATTAATGGAATAAATGAGGGCGAGATTATTAATGAAAAAATAATAAAATAAACAATCATTGAACCTGCAATTAAGCCATCTATTCCATCCATAAAATTTACAAAATTTATAATAGCTGTCATAGCTATAATTAAAAATAATTTAAAAAAGTATTGAAAAAATAAATTTCCAGAATTTATTTCTAGGGCGCTAAAATTTATCAAAATCACCACAGTAATTATTTGAACAATATATCTTAACTTTCTTGATACATTAAATCTATCATCAAATAATCCTGTTATTGATAATGGCAAGCAAACTAAGGGTATATAAAAATTGTAGTATATTGCTCCAAAAGTTCCTATAAAAACAAAAATTATTCCACCGCTTGTGGGAGTTGGATCATTATGTGAACTTCTATAATCTGGATAATCTAAAAACCAATTTCTAAATTTTGAAATTAGCGTTTGCTGTAAAATAAAACTTATTATAAAAAAAATTAAGAAACTTATAATATAATTTGACAAAGTTTGCATTTATCTATTTTTTGAATTTTCTTCTTTAAACCACTTTACTGTTCTCTGCAAACCTTCATTAGAAGTAAAAGGTGGCTGCCAATTAATAGATTTATGACTTTGAGAAGAATCAATATCTAAAGAATTAATTAATTTTTTTAACATTGATTGTTTGCCAATTATGTAACTTGATATTAATAATATAAATTTAGGGATATTTATAAGAATAACTTTTTTATTTAAATAAAATCCAATTTTTTCAGTTAATTCTGCAGTTGATAACGAAATTCCGTCTGATGGTAAGAAAACTTTACCATTAATGTTATTACTTTCAATACATTTCATAATAAAATCAGCAATATTTCCTATGTATATAATTGATCTTTTGTTTTTAATTAAACCAAAAGGTATAGGAAATCTATCATCAATATAATGCAACATTTTTAAAAAATTTGCTCCTACCTTTGGTCCATAAATTAATGGAGGCCTGATAATTACTAGGTCCATTTTATTATTAGCAGAAATTTTGTTTAAAGCTAACTCTGCTTTAAGCTTAGAATTTGAATAATGATCTTTCGGTGATAAAGGAGAATCTAATGAGAATTTACAATTAAAATTTGTATGTTCACCAAAAACTTTAATAGTGCTTATAAATATAAATTTTTTGACACCGCATTTAGCTGCTTGCTCTGCAAGGTTCTTAGTGGCATCTACATTTAAAGAATAAAAAGAATTAATATTAATTTCTTTATTATTTAGCACATGGACTTTCGCTGCACAATGTATAACTACATCAACGTTTTTTAAAGCATTTACCCAATTAGTATTTTTATTAATATCTTTAATTAATAATACATTTTTATTTGAATTCCTTTGGATTCTTCTAACTTTATAGTTATTTTTTTCTAAATAATTAGATAGGTATGAACCTAAAAAACCATTTGCACCTGTAACAGCAACTAACATTTTTACATTGATAAAAGATTTTCGTAAATTTCAAAATGGCTTTTAATAACTTGATTTATATCGAATTTTTTTTCTGCAAAATTTCTCCCTCTAACTCCCATTCTTTTTCTTAATTCTCTATCGATAAGAAGCTTTTCAACTGCATTAGTCAATGCTTGAGAATCATAAGGTGGCACAAGTAATCCGGTCTCCCCTTCTATTATTGCATCTTTACAGCCAGGGACATTTGTTGTGACAATTGGTCTGCCACATGCAGCAGCTTCAAGAAGGCTTTTGGGCATGCCTTCTCTATATGAGGGAAGTACAACAATAGAAGATTTTGAAAATATTTTGGGCATTTCAAATGATTCTCCCCAATATTCAATAAACTCTTTTTTTAACCAATATTTTAATTCTTTTATTCTTATACAATTTCTTGCTTCTTTATCATGTTTACCAACTATTATAAAACGACCTAATGTTTTTAAGTTCTTAGCACACTCAACAAATTCATAAATGCCTTTACTGGATAATAATCTTGCAGGAAATAGGACAATTGGCTTACCTTCAGATATCTTTGTTAATTTGAAATTATTTAAATCCACACCTGAACCAGGAATTAAAATTATTTTATTTGATGGAAGATTTGTAGATTTGCTAATATTCTCTAAATCTGAATTATTTTGAAAAATAACTTTAAAATATTTTTGTAAAAAAACTATCCTATAAAATAAAATTATTAAAGACTTTCTCAAAAAGGCTTTCATACCTTTATCAATAAATATATATCCTAATCCTGAGACTGATATTACAAGTTTTGTCGATCTATTTATAAATTTACAAGCTAAACCTCCAATAATTATTGGCTTTATAGTAACTAAATGAATTAAATCCGGCTTAATACTTTTGAATATTCTCACATATTTTAAAAAAAGAAAAAAGCTATTTAATAAAGAGGTTGAACTCCTCTTTATATCTACATTGTGAATGTGTATTCCATAACTTTTTATTTTTTCTTTATTTGTTGATACATGCGTTGCTAAATGTACAATGTAACCCTTCTCTATTGCTCTCTTCGCTATAGGTAATCTATGAGAAAGAAAAAACCAATCAGAATTTACAACAAATAAAATTGTTTTATTATCTTTCAATGAACAATGTGATTTTTTAAATAATACTTTATTATTTTATAATTTTATTGATTTTTGGGTATTTTAAAATAATCCTTTAAAATAATGTGTTTACTAAGGAAAAATTTGCCATTATTAATTATGGTAGTTGAAGTAACTTTTATTGTATTTATATAGGCATATTATTTTGATCTGAAAAATTTTATTTACCTCTTTTGGGAAAGTATTATTTAATTCTTTTTTTTATTAATGAGTTATTAAATATTTCATTGAATAAATTAATTATTCTATATTTTAATAGCTCTAACTACTGCACCAATATTATTTTTATCAAATTTTATGAATCCTGCAAAAGTTACATCGCAACCCATTTCAATAAATAATTTTTTAACTTTACTTACTCTCATAGGATTATCAAATTCTGGCGAAAACATATCAAAAGTATCCATGATCGCCCATTGTTTTCTTTGATATTTAGATAAATTCTTTGGAAAAATTGATAGATTAGTAATTGGAATGAACCTAGTTAGAAATTTTAATTTAATTACGCAAAGAAAATCATACATCTTTATCATCCAATTTATATTTGCAGAGATTAATCTGTACATTATTTGATGATTTAATCTTTTGGTTATGGGCCTGAATATATATTTAGCATTTATTTTTGTGTACCATCCTTTTATGGGATAAAAGTCAACAACTATTTCACCCCCAATTTTTGCTTTTTTAATTAAAGAACTTAATGATTTTTTAAATGAAGGTGTGTGCTGTAAAACGCCAAAGCAATATACCTTATCAAATGTATTATCTGAAAATGGCATTTCGTATATAGATGCTTGAGATAATTCAAGCCTGTCTTCAAATTGTTTGTTGTTTCTATAATTTGCTTCTACAGCATTTGAATAATCAATACTATGGAGTATGCCTTCAGTAGTTTTTAAAAAAACTTCTGTAAATCTACCTGCCCCACTCCCTACTTCTAAAACATTTTCTTTTGAAATTATTTTGGGATCCCAATTAGTTGATTTATAAAAGCGCTTTTCAGAATATTTGATACCATTTTTTGAGTCTAATTGAGTATCAGCAAATTTATTCCATTGAAAGCCAAAACTTTTTGTATAGTTTGAAATTTTACAAAATCTAGGTATAGAATTAATTATTGGAAATTTCTCTTTCCCATTCATAGATATATAAAAATTTGAACTTTTTTTAATTTGGGCTCCTGTTAATGGTGATACATAAAATTTACTCATTTAGATTTATTACATATATATACAATTCTAGAGTAGTGTTATTATGAATAAAAATTTATTAAAAAATAAAAATAATCGGTTATATGTTTTGATATTTTTGAAAGATTTATTAATTTCGTTTTTATGAAAAATATTTTAATTACAGGCGGAACAGGTTATATAGGAAGTCATACTTGTATTCCTCTTTTAGAAAGAAATTATAAATTAACTATTGTTGATTCGAATATTAATAGTTCTCCTCGCTCAATTGAAAGATTAAAAAATTTACTAAAAAATAGATCTTTTGAAAATAAAATATCTTTTATTAAAGGTGATATTAGAAATGGCTTATTTTTAAAAAAAATATTCAAAAAGGCATTTCTTGATAATAATCCTATTGAAGGGGTTATACATTTTGCTGGACTAAAATCTGTATCTGAATCCTTCGCAAATCCTTTAATTTATTGGGAAAATAATGTTTTAGGATCAATTAGATTATTAGAAATAATGAAAGAATATGATTGTAAAAAAATTGTATTCAGTAGTAGTGCAAGTATTTATGGAAATCAATCAATTCAACCAATATTAGAAAATTCTTCAATTAAACCAATTTCGCCTTACGCATATACTAAAGCTTCAATAGAATATTTATTAAATTCTATTCATAGTAGTTTTAGTGAGTCTTGGAGTATAGCAAATCTTAGATATTTTAATCCAATTGGTGCACATCCAAGTGGATTAATTGGAGAAAATCCATTAAATATTCCCAGTAATATTTTCCCCTTAATTTGTAGAGTTGCAAAAGGTAGTCTTAATGAACTTAAGATATATGGTAATGACTGGCCTACACCTGATGGTACTTGTTTAAGAGACTATATTCATGTAATGGATCTTGCTGAAGCACATCGCGCTGCATTAGATTTTTTATTTAGAAGTAAGCCTCAGATAATTAACCTAAATATAGGCACTGGAATTGGAACAAGTGTCTTGGAATTAGTTAATAAATTTATTGAAGTTAATAAGTGCTCAATACCATATCGATTCTCAGATAGACGTTTAGGAGATTTACCTAAGGTAATAGCAAATAATGAAAAAGCAATATTAACGTTAGATTGGAAACCTAAAAGGAATTTAAATGATATGTGCAAAGATGGTTGGAGATGGCAAAGTTTAAATCCAAATGGTTATTAAAATTAATTATAAAATTTAAAAAATAGTTCCATCACCAATTCTCCATAAATTTAAATTTGCCTCGACTACTTTCCTCTTAGAAATAATAGATCTAGCATCAAATACCCAAGCAGGTTTTCTCATATTAGATGATATTTCTTTCCAATTTATTTTGGAGTATTCTATCCATTCAGTAAGCACTACTACCGCATCCGCTCCATTGCATGCATTTTTAATATCCTTTTCAAAGCACCATTGACCCTCAAAATCTGATAAAACTTTATGTCCTGTTATCTTTTTGATTTCAATATTTTGTTTTATGCCTAGATCATTGGCAATTTGAGAAGGTAAAACTTTTGGATCATGAATATATAGTGATGCCCCTTCTTCTATTAAATCTTTGCATATTTTTATTGAAGAAGATTCTCTTGTATCGTTAGTATTAGCCTTAAATGAGAATCCTAAAATACATATTTTTTTTCCAATAACTGTACCAAGAAGTTTTTTTACAATTAATTTAGAGATCCTATGTTGATGCCATGAATTGATATGTACAACTTCTTCCCAGAAATTTGCAATTTCTGGGAGTCCAAAATACTCTGCTAAATAAACTAAGTTTAAAATATCTTTTTTAAAACAGCTACCACCAAAACCTGGACCTGAGTCAAGGAATTTAGATCCTATTCGGCTATCTGACCCAATTGCTCTTGAAACTTCCCTTATATCAGCTCCAGTTGCTTCGCATAATGCACTTATAGAATTAATAGAACTGATCCTTTGAGCCAAAAAAGCATTTGCTGTTAATTTAGCTAACTCACTGCTCCATATATTAGTTCTCAAAATCTTTTTTTTAGGGACCCAATGTTGATAAATTTTAGATAGAGATTCTATCGCCTCATTATTGCTTCCACCAATTAAAACTCTATCAGGTTTTTCTAGATCTTTTATAGCACTACCCTCTGCTAAGAATTCTGGATTAGAAAGCACAGAGAATTTTAAATCATTATTTTTTTTTGGATTTGAGTCTATTGATGCATCAAGAATTGCCATTATTGTTTCTGCAGTTCTCACTGGAAGAGTACTCTTCTCAACGACTACAGTGTGTCCCTTTGAATATTTAGCAACTTGTCTAGCACAAGCTTCTACCCATTTCAAATCACTTGCTTTGCCAGCACCAATCCCCTTTTTTTTTGTTGGTGTATTTACTGAAATGAAAATCATATCTGCAGAAGCAATTTTTTCTTTGATTAAATTTGAAAAATGTAAATTTTTACCTCTGCATCTTTTAACAATTTCAGATAGCCCTGGTTCGTAGATTGGTAATTTTGATAAGTCACTATTATTCCAATTCTCAATTCTTTTTTCATTTAAATCGACAACATCAACTTGGATATTTGGACATTTATCTGCAAAAACTGCCATAGTTGGACCCCCAACATAACCTGCTCCTATACAACAAATATTTTTGATTTCCATGTAATTTAAACTTTATAATCCTTATTTTTGAAATAAGTTTAAATGATTTCTTTAGAATAATTATAATTCATAAAGTAAGATTTAAAAATTTATACTAATTAATTTTTCAATTTAATCCTTTAAATAATCATAAATTAATTAAAAAAATGTTTTGGTAATTTTGAAGAATATTTTTCTTTATTTAATTTTGATTCTAAATCTATAATTACTTGTTTAATTCCATCTCTTAATTTAATTTGAGGATGCCAACCTAATGATTCAATTCTTCTATTATCAAGTTTTTTTCTAAAAGTACCATCTGGCATACTCTTGTCCCAAATAATTTTACCATCAAATTTTGTTTCTTCGGCAATTATATAAGCTAGTTCTTTGATAGATAATTCTTCTCCAGAACCTACATTTAGATAAAAAAGTTTTTCTCCATTATCTTTTTTGGGTGAATTAATCTTATCTGGATCCCATTGTTTTAAAACGTGAACGCATGCATCAGCGAAATCATTAACGTGCAAAAATTCTCGCATTGGTTTTCCGGTTCCCCAACAAGAAACCGTTTTAAATTTATTCTTTTTTGCTACTATAAATTTCTTTATTAAGGCCGCTAAAACATGACTATTATCTGTATGATAATTATCTCCAGGTCCATATAGATTTGTTGGCATTAAACTTATAGCATCAAATTTATATTGCTTTCTAATAAACTCACATAATTTAATCCCTGCAATTTTTGCGACAGCATAAGCTTCATTTGTTTTTTCTAATTCAGATTTCAATAATTCTTCCTCTTTAATAGGAATCTTTGATGATTTGGGATAGATACAACTACTTCCAAGAAATAATAATCTCTTGGTTCCATTTGTCCAAGCGCTCTCAATAAGATTTTGTTGAATCCTTAGGTTCTCAGAAATAAAATCAAAAGGATATTTATAATTTGCGAGGATACCACCTACTTTTGCTGCTGCAATAATAACTACTTTAGGTTTATATTTTTTGAACCAAAAAGATACTTTTTCACATGAGATTAAATCTAATTCATCTCTAGTTTGAGTATATAAAATGCCTCCATTCTTTTTATTACAATAACCATTATTCTTAAGAGATTTAATAATCGCTTGACCTACCATCCCATTATGACCGGTTACAAAAAAACTATCACTTTTACTAATAATGTCATTCATTTTATTCCTTTGAAAATTGTAAATTAAAACCTTTCTTAATTAAAAATGCTTCTTTTCTTGCTATTTCTTTATCATTTCTAATCATATCTGAAACTAGTTCTTCAAGGTTCGTTTTGGCCTTCCAGCCTAATTCTTTTAGAGCTTTTGATGAGTCTCCTACTAAATAACTTACTTCACAAGGTCTAAAATAATTTTTATCTATTTTTATAACGATATTATTATTATCAACTCTTTTACCAATTTCATTTAATCCTTCTCCTTCCCAAATAATTCCACCCCAATTTAATGCTTTTGCAGCTAATTCAATAAATTCTCTAACACTTGCTTTTCTGCCTGTTGAAATTACATAATCTTCTGGTTTATCCTGTTGGAGAATTTTCCATTGAATATCTACATAGTCTTTAGCATGGCCCCAATCTCTTATTGAATCAATATTCCCCATATATAAAATTTGAGTTAAACCTTGATCTATCTGAGTTAAACCTCTTGTTATTTTTCTAGTAACGAAAGTTTCTCCTCTGCGTGGACTCTCATGATTAAAAAGAATTCCATTACTTGCATACATTCCATAAGCTTCTCTGTAATTAACAGTAATCCAATATGCATATAATTTTGCTACACCATAAGGACTTCTAGGATAAAAGGGCGTTTTTTCTGTCTGAGGAGTTTCTTGCACTAAACCATATAATTCTGATGTGCTAGCTTGATAAAATTTTGTTTTATTTACCATCTTTAAAGTTCTTATTGCCTCAAGAATTCTAAGAGTACCAAGAGCATCACAATTAGCAGTATATTCAGGAGATTCAAAACTTACTGCTACATGGCTTTGTGCTCCTAAATTATATATTTCATCTGGTTTTACCTTTTGAATAATATTCATTAAATTTAGACTGTCAGTTAAATCTCCATAATGTAGAAATAAATTTCTATCTTCATTATGAGGATCTTGATAAAGGTGATCAATTCTTTCAGTATTAAATGAACTTGCTCTTCTTTTAATGCCATGTACTTCATATTTCTTACTAAGAAGAAGCTCTGTTAAATAGCTACCATCTTGACCAGTAATTCCTGTTATTAGAGCAATCTTTTTCATTGATTTTTTAATTATTAATAAATTTCCATGTTAAATATTTTAAATCATAGGGTCTTAAATTTAATATGAATCTTTTATTAATATTTTTTTTCAACTAGTTTCCAAGGATAAAGATTTTTTGAACTATATAATATTCTGAACTTTTCTGTATCAATTGATTCTCCTTCTTTTATAGCAATCCAGGCATATTGATTAATTTTTAAATCTTGAATATTACTTATTCCATTTCCTAAGTTAGGCATAAAAATAGCTAATTTTATAATTTTTTTTGTAGCATTTTCATCTTTTAATCCGCTAGTAATTATTTCAACTTTTTTAGACTTTAAGTCTTCATTCTGAATTACATTTTGTGCCTCTATTCTTATCTCTTTTGATCTATCATTGAATAAACCTGATTGAACTGAAATTGATGTAAGTAGATAAGGACCTATAAGAATTAGAATCAATTTTGCTTTTATTGTTTTTGCAAACTTTACGCAAAACATTGAAATAGAATAAAAAATAATAAAAACGTTAATGAGTAAAAAGGAATTTTTATCTAATTCTATAATTTCTTTATTAATATTTAAGTAAAAAACTGATATTAATAGAAAAATAGGGATAATGAAAAATAAAAATTTAAAAATTATTTTTGTTATCAAATCTTTTTTAGACAATATATAATTGATTCCAAGATAAGCATTGATAGATGTTAATGGGACTATCTGAAGAGGATAATAAGGGGTCTTGGTTGAAAAAAGACTAAGTGAAATTAGTACAAAAAGAGGATATTTGAATAAAAAATAATTAGATAATTTGTCTTGACGTTTTGAAATCTCTATAAAACCAAAGATTATAAATATTGTCCATGGAAAAGAATTTAAAGTAAAATTCCATAAATAATAATATATTGGATTTGTGAAAACATTATTTTCGGATAAAGATAATAGTTTTGTATAAAGGCCACTATAAGTATCCCATCCATTAATTATTATCATCTGAATACTCCATATTAAAAAAGGCAAAAAACCAATAACAGAACCTATCCCAAAATAAATATTTCTAATTATTTTTGTTTGCCATATAAAGGGTAAAATAGCTGTTAATGGAATAATTACAAGGTAAGTTTTCATCATTACAGCAAGTCCAATCCAAAATCCCGATAAAAAGAAATAAATATTTTTTTTATTCTTATATGATTTGATTGAAGAGAATATACCTAAGGTGATTAATGAAGCGAAAATTATATCTTGAGTCGCCATATGAAAGTAATTTACCCATAAATAGGTAGTTGTTAAAATTATTGGAGAAATTATGGCAAAAGGTTTTTTAGTTAGTTCTTTATGTATTTCATAAGTCAAAAAAATCATCAATATTCCAAAAAATATTGATGGTATATATATTGCAAATATTTTTTCACCTAATATTTTTTTAGCAATTGCTATTAGAAATTGGATTCCTATTGTTCGATCATTAACTATAGCTCCCCATTTCATTGGAGTTATCCAATTATTATTTTCTATTATCCATTTTGCTTGAAGAGCATATATACCTTCATCATAAGCTATTAAACTTCTCTCACCAAAATATAACAGAATTGGAGTTAAGAAATAAAATTTTTTGAAGTAAGAAATTAACTTATTAATCAAAATATAATTTAATTAAATTCTAATTATTATGGCATAAATCATAATTTCACATTTATAAGAAATTTAATTTTCATGAAAAAAAATTAACTTTAATTTTTTGTTTCTAAACTATTCCATGAAACAGCTTCTGCTACTTCAACGTCTTTAGATAGACGCATACCAATAATCTTATCAAAATATTTTGGATCTAAACCATAACCAGGTCTTATCCTTTTAATATCATCTTTTTCTAAAATATGACCTTTAGAAAGATTTTTAATAAAATAAATTGATCTTCTAAATTTTTTATTTTCTTTTTCTGAATCAGTTCTTCTTAGAAAATTTGTTTTCGACGCTTCAAATGATAAATTACATTCATCTACCAAAGATTTTAATTGATTAGGAGTTATTGAAAAACTAGAATCAGGTCCACAATCTTTCTCATCTAATTTAAAATGCTTTTCTATCGCACATGCACCCAAAGCTGTCGCCAACGAAGCAGCTAAATTTGATATTGTATGATCAGATAATCCTATTTCGACATTAAATTCTTTTTTTAAAAAATTTATATCTCCAAGTTGATAATCCAATATATTAGCTGGATATTTACTAATACAATGAAAAATTAGAATTTTATTATTTCCTTCTTTACTGCAACAATTAATTGCCTCTTTTATCTCATCGAGATTAGCCATACCTGTAGAAATAAGCATTGGTTTTTGTTTAGATGCAGCGTATTTAATGAGAGAGAGATCTCTAATCTCAAAGGATGCAATCTTATATGCAGGTGTGTTTAATTTCTCTAGAAGATCAACAGCACTCTCATCAAATGGGGTAGAGAAGATTGTTATACCTATTGATTTAGCAAATTTAAATAGTTCATCATGCCATTCAAAAGGAGTATGTGCCTCTTTATAAAGTTGATATAGATTATAACCTTTCCAAAGACCTTCTTTTATTAGAAAATCTTCTTTAAACGAATTTAATGTCATAGTGTCTGGAGTATAG
>MDTG01338005.1_pt1 | contig 18855 bp, 14 predicted proteins | sample 811421 | NCBI WGS metagenome assembly MDTG01 (sample SAMN05326645, study PRJNA326480) | marine metagenome | isolation source: seawater | place: Pacific Ocean: South East | collected 2011
AATTGGAGCTAGATTTAGAAATAAATTTTCAGGTACATTTGGTAAATTTGCATCTATATCAATGTATCAATCACACCACATTTCTTCTGTAGAGGGTGGAATGATTTTAACAGATGATGATTATTATGCAGATATTTTGAGAAGCATGAGAGCTAACGGTTGGCTTAGAGAAGTTAAGAATAAAAAAATTAAAGCTAAGTTTATTTCAAATAATAAGAATATAGAAAATTCTTTTATGTTTCCTTACATTGGTTTCAATTTTAAACCCACTGATATGGCTGCTGCATTAGTCTCTAGACAGATAGATAAGCTGGAAAAATTTATATCAATTAGAGAAAAAGCGGCAAAATTATTAATACGCGGTCTAACGAAATATCAAAATTATTTGATACTTCCGACTTTTTTAAAAGACGTTAAAAATAGTTGGTTTACTTTTCCAATTGTGGTTAGAAAAAATCAAAAATTTAAAAAAAAACATCTTGTAGATCATTTGTCTAAAAATCGAATTGCTAATAGACCAATTATTGCAGGAAATATTGCAGACCAGCCGTTTTTAAAGAAATTTAAGTTTAGAAAAACAACACTTGAAAATTCAAAATTAGTTATGACTAATGGATTTTTTATAGGACTAAATCATAAATTAAATAAAAACAATATACATTATATTCTTAACGCTTTTGATAATTTTTTTAAAAAATTAAAATAACGAAAAAATGAAAAAAAGTGTAATTATTCCTGTTTTTAATGAAGAGGGAAATATTGGTGAATTAATAAAAAAAACTAAATTAGTACTTAACCCAGATGATGAATTAATTTTAGTTGATGACGGTAGTTCTGATAATACGGCAAAAGAGATAAGAGAAAATAATTGTATATTAATTTCATTAGAAAAAAATATGGGAAAAGGATATGCCATGAGGATGGGCATAGAGAGAGCGAATGGAGATTATATTATTTTTATGGGTGGAGATGGACAAGACGACCCAGTAGAAATAGACCTTCTATTACAAGAAGTTAAAAATGGTTTTGACTATGTAATAGGCTCTAGATTTTTAAACTTTAATAGTTCAGATAATAGATTTTCAGATAAAGCAGTTTTGCCTGTTAACGAATTTGGAAATAAATCTATTACATTTATTATCAATTTGCTATTCAAAAAAAATATCACAGACAGTCAATCTGAATTTAAATGTTTTGTAGCAAAAAAACTTAGAGAACTTAAATTAGAAAGTAATAGATTTGAAATAGAAACAGAACTATTAATTAAATCTTTTAGAAAAGAATTTAAAATAAAAGAAGTCCCTGTTCATAGATATGAGAGGAAATATGGTATTTCTAAACTTTTTAATGTTCCTTTTGGTAGATTTTTATTCGGTTTAAAAGTATTAAGAACCATATTTAAAGGATATATATTTTGGAGATAAGTAATGAGTTATTGGAAAAATAAAAAAGTTTTATTAACGGGAGCTGATGGTTTTGTTGGATCACATCTTGCAGAAAAATTAATTGATTTGGGCGCAAGCTTGACAATTGTAGTTAGAGCAACATCAAACCATGGTACAAGTAGCTATCATTTTAAAAATTTAAATTCCAATTATGTTAAAAAATGTAAAAAAATAATATGTTGTGATATTTCCTCTACAGATATTATTAGACATATAATTAAAGATAATCCCAAAATCATTTTTCATTTGGCTGCAAATGCTTATGTTCCGTACTCTTTTGAACATCCTCTTGAGGTAAATGAGGCTAATGTAGTTGGAACTTTGAATATACTTGAGGCAACTAGACAATTAAAAGGGATAGAAAAAATTATATGCACATCTTCAAGTGAAGTTTATGGAACAGCATTAGCTCAAAAAATTAATGAAGACCACCCCTTAAATCCTACTTCACCATATGCTGCATCAAAGGCTGCCGCAGATAGATATTGTTTTTCATATATACAAACTTACAATTTACCAATTACAATTATAAGACCATTCAACACTTATGGTCCAAGACATACTTATGATGTAATACCAAAATTTATTAAAATGGCTATAAACAATAAAGATATTACTATTCATGGAGACGGAAAACAATCAAGAGATTTGACATATGTATCAGATGCAGTGAATGCGTTTTTATTAGTAGCGAGAAAAAACATAAGTTTGAAAAGAGTAATTAACTTTGGAACTGGTAAAGATTATACCATAAATTTTTTAGCTAAAGAAATAAGAAAAATATCAAATAGTAAATCAAAAATAATATATATTGAAAAAAGAAAAGCAGAAGTTCAACGACTAACTTGTGACGCAACTTTATGCAAGAAGCTTGGATGGAAACACAGTATAGATATAAAGACAGGTTTAAAACTCAACATAGACTGGGCAAAAAAGAATTGGTTATAAAATCTCAAAAAATTCAAACCTCAATAGATAACTCTATTGAATGGCTGATAAATTCAGGCATTCAAAATAAGAGTGGAAACAAATCTGGAAGTGTAAATGCTTGGTATGATATAAATAGACGCAAATATTCTTTCATATATTCTGAAATTAATGGTTACTTTATTACCATGATGATTTTTTTGTTTAAACAAACAAAAGATAAAAAATTTATAAATTTTGCTCTAAAATCTGCAAGATGGCTTACTAAAAATGCTATGCATAAGAGCGGAGGTTTTAGATGTTTATTTTTAATTGATAAATCTTCTCCACATGCATTTAAACAAAACCAAATTTACTCTTTTGATAATGGTGTGATATTAAATGGATTTGTTTCGTTATATAAACTGACAAAAAAAAAGTTTTTAATAAAAAATGCTATAAAATGTGGCAATTGGTTAACGGATTATTGCATTGATAAAAACAACTATGTAAAGCCAGTTTATGAGATTTCAGAAAATAAATTTTATGAATCAGACAAAGAGTGGTCAACCACTTCTAGTGGTTACCATACAAAAATAGCTACAGGACTTTTGAATTTATACAGTGTTACAAAAAAAAAAAAATATTTAAAATTTGCAAAAAAAATTTGTGATAGATCATTACAATTTCAAAAAAAAAATGGAAGATTTGTGTCATTCCCATTTAGAGGAGGAACAAATGCACATCCTCATTGTTATTCAGCAGAGGGATTGTGGTCAGTAGGAAAGTATTTAAATAATAAAAGATATTTATTATCTTCGCTGAATGCAACTAAATGGATAATTTCTAAACAAAACAAAAAAGGGCAAATTCCAAGGTTATATTTTGATGAAAAACAAATTTTTCATGAGAGAATAGATGCAATATCTCAGGTAATTAGATTAGCCTTTTTACACAGTAAAGATTCTAATAAAATTAAATTCAACCAAAATAAAATAAAGAAACTTGTAGAATTAGCTTTAAGATATCAAAATATAAAATCTGACGATGTGAAGATAAAAGGTTCTTTTTATTGGGGAAAAACTAGCAGTGGTCTATTGCTTAAACATCCAAATTCCTGGGTAACTTTTTTTTCAATTCAAGCTTTAATGTTATTAAATTCATTTATTCTTGAAAAAAAGATCAATTTTGACTCATTTGATCTAGTTTAAAATAATAATTTTAAAATCTTAAAATTGAAAAGAAATTTATTATTGAAAAAGTTGGATGTAAAGACCAAACAAATAGACAAAAAATAAATGGATAATATAAATATTTTCTTGAAGTAAGATATGACGGATTGAATGCGTAAAATAAAAGAGTTAATAGAATAGGATAACATAAGGTTGCAATTCTTACAACATTTCTTCCACTATAGTCCGGACCTGCTAAAATAGGTTGTCCAACCATCATAGCGCACATGAATAATAAAATTAAAATAGTTTTTTTGTCATAATTTTTTTTAATTTTTGAAAAAATAAAAATTATCAATGGAAAAAAACTGACCAATGGTAATAATAAAAATTTTATAAGCTTATCAATTTCAGAAAAATTATAAAATAGTATTCCATAAGCGTATCTCAAATTAAAACTGTCTGTAGAAATAATATTTGAAATATAAGTTATGTACTTAAAAAAAGTAAAAAAGATTATTATTAATATTAAACTTAAAAAATATTTTTTATTTTTTATTAACAATAATAAAGATCCAATAAATAATGCAATAGATGATTGTCTTAAAAATATTGGGAACGTGGAAAAAAATAAAATCAATTTATTTTTATTAAAAATAATTAGATATGAAACGATTATTGCAAATGAGAATAGTAGCATATCATGTGCCTGAACAGGTTGAAAAATATGATGTCTAATAATGTAAGGGTTTAAACATAATAGTGAAAAAAATAAAATTTTGTTTTCAAAACTTAGGTCACTTTTATTTAAGCAAAGATAAATAACGAATACAAAAATTAAAATGAACAAAAATGTTAAAATTTTAAATATTAAGAATATTTGTATACCAGTGTAAAATGAGATTAATCCCGCAAAATAAGGTAAAAAAAACCTTTGAGAAATATGTTTCATAATATTCTCATTATCATATGGGAGATTTGGAGCATATTTTGCAATTTCTGTATAACTAATAACATCCCATTGTGATGCTATATGAATTATATCATTTAAGCTTAAATACTTTGTGGTTAACAATAAAAAAATCAAAACAAATAAGACATAAATAGAAAATATTTTTTTTTCTTTCTTGGTCATTTAAAGATTAATAAATAATATATATAAGAACTCAAACATATAATTTAAAAATGAATCTTGTAAGTATTATAATGACTTGTCTAAATGGAGAAAAATATTTAGATCAAGCAGTTTCTAGTGTAATTAATCAAACATATAAAAATTGGGAAATAATTTTTGTTGATAATAATTCCTCTGATAATAGTAAAAATATTATTTTATCATATGATGATAAAAGAATAAAATATTTCAAACTAGATAATTCAATAAATCTTGGTAGCGTAAGAAATTTCGCAATAAATCAATGCAAAGGTGAATATATCTCTTTTTTAGATGTTGATGATATTTGGTCAAAATTTAAATTAGAAAAACAAATTAATAAATTTTTAAATAACAAAGAAATAGATGTATTATATACAAATTATTATGAGCTAAAAAATAATTCAAAAAAAAAAATTATTAAAAGTTTACATAAAGGAAATTGTAAAGATAAAATTATTTTAAGTTATATAAAAAATTTACCACTTACAGCTTGGGTTACTTTAATGATAAAAAAAAATACTTTAGATAAATTGGACTATTTTTTTGATAAGAATTTACATATTACATCAGATTTTGATTTTATAATTCGTTTATCTGATTTTAGTTATTTTGATTATTTAGACGATTATTTATGTGATTATAGAGTACATGATGATAATGAATCGAAAAATTCAGACAAAACTATATTTGAATTATATTATCTTATAAAAAAATATAAAAAAAATTATTCTGTTAATAAAATATTTTCTTTAAATTTCTATGCACAAAAAGTTTTGATTAAAAATTTTCTTTATAAAATTAATTTGTTTAGATAAACTTGTTATGTTACAGGATATTAATTTTTTTTACTCTATTATAACCTCGCTGCTTATAGTCAATGGATTGTATAATTTAGCTTATAAAATTAGTCCAACTTTAAATAGTTTTATAAAAATTAAAGATCAATTTCTTTTAATAGTATTCATATTTTTTGTGTTAACTTATGTTTTAGCTATTATAACTTTCAATTTCAGTTTATATTTTGGAGTAAATAAGCAACTAATATTTTTAATATCTTTAATTTTAATTTTATTTGGATTTTTTAAACCAATTTATATCAAAAAATTCAAAATAATTTTTAAAAAAAATAATTTTAAATTAAATTTAATTTATACTTTATTGTTTTTTTACTTTATTTTATCAATTAGCCCAATTACTGATCCTGACACATTAGGTTATCATCTTCCTGTTCCTTTTTATATTTTGGAATATGGAAATGATTATTTTCCCGAATATTGGTTGAGTAGTCAATTATCAGGAATAGGAGAGACATTATTATTTTATAGTTTAATATTTAATAGTGTTCATTTATCTCAAGTACTTCAATTCTTTTCACTATTATTGTTAGTATTGGTAATAATTAATTTTAAAGTTAAATCAATGAATATTCATTTAGATTTAAAATATAATGTAATTTTAATAATTTTAACGATACCCGTTTTTATTTTTTTGATATCTTCATCTAAACCACAATTATTCCCCATTGTGGCAAATTTTATAACACTTTTAATAATTCTTTTTCATTTTCAAAACTCATCAAAAAAACAAATGCTCTATTTATTTACAATAATTGTATTTGTTCTTTTTTGTTCAGTGCAAACTAAATTCTCGTTCATGCTTTCATCAGGAATTATGACATTTTTAGCAATGTATATAATGATTAAAAATAAAATATTTTTCCCTACATTCGTTTTGTCAGCTATTTTGTTTTTTTTAATATTTTTTCCAAGAGAATACTATGAATTTTTAAATTTAAATAAAAATTTATTTTATAATTTTTTTAATCCAATAACCGATTTATTTGCGGCTGAAGAGTTTAATAAAAGTTTGAGGCATGGCACTGGTAATAATAGGTTTTATCCATATTGGATTATTATACCCGTAAGATACGGTAATTTTGAATTAAAAGAGATAACTTATTGTTTAGGTCCTTTCGTTTTATATTTTTTGGTTAAAATAAATTTTAATAATAATTTTGTAAAACAGATTTGCTTGATATCTTTAACTAGTTTTATAGTTGCAATTTTATTTGCTCAGCCTGTTGGTAGATTTTATGTTGAAATGTTTGTTTGGATGCTATTCGCTTGTTTATTTTTTGATAATAAAAAAAAGTTTTTTTTATTGAGTCTTTTTGAAAAAAGTCTAATTCTATATTCTTCAATATTTGTAATTCTACTCTCTTTTTTTTCAATAAATCTATTTAAAGGAAATTTATCAAAATCAATTTATGATAGTGTTTTAAAAAAAAATGCAGATGGTTATTCATTGTATAAATGGGCAAATACAGTTCTTCCAGATAACGAAATCATTATAAGCACTCATAGATCCTTAGCTTTTTATAAAAATGAAGTCATTTCTTATGAGTTTAGACTTTTCACTATGCCAACTGAGGGTCATGAATTTTTTATTAAAAAGATAAAACAAAAAAAACCCAAATATATCCTTTATACCAGCACAGAATTAAATAATTTTATGGATGTTTTGCAAAATTGTAGAGGAAAATTATATAAATTTAAGAAAAATGTAGGTTATACAGTTGGGAGAAATCCATTCTCAATAAATAAACAATTTTATGATGGATATATTTATGAGTTCGACTCAAATAATCTTGAAAACTGCAGCAAATAATTTCATATATGAATTCTTTAATTTATCTAATAGAAAAAAATATTAATATATAAAATTAAATAAAACTAAAATGAATATACTTGGCTTAAATTTTAATCACGCAGACTCCTCTGCAAGTTTATTGATTGATGGCCAACTAGTTTCTGCAGCTGATGAAGAAAGATTTGTAAGAATAAAACATTACTCTGGTTTTCCAATCAATGCTTTTAATTACTGTTTAAATAATTCAAATATTGAAGTTTCTGATTTAGATTTCATTGCTGTAAATTTTGATCCAAAAGCAAATATTAAAAATAAATTTTTTTACGCACTTAAAAATTTAGATAAAGGCTCTACTTATAGAAAAATTTTTAATTTTACAAATAAACTAAATGTTAAAAATGAATTAGAAAATTTCCTATTAAAAAAAAATTTTAATGGAAAGATCATAAATGTTGAACATCACATGAGTCATCTTGCTTCATCTTATTTCCTTTCAAATTTTTCATCGAGCGTCGGTCTTACTCTTGATGGTTTTGGTGATTTCTGTAGTACAGAGTCTTTTATTTGCGATGGGAATAGAATTTCAAGTAAAAAAAAAGTTCACTTTCCACATTCTTTAGGAATTTTTTATCAAGCAATAACCCAGTATTTAGGATTCAAAAAATATGGTGATGAATATAAAGTTATGGGACTTGCTTCTTACGGTAAACCTACGTATCTCGAACAATTTGAAAAAATTATAAGTTTTTCAGAAAATGACTATTTTAATTTAAATCTTGATTATTTTAAACATCATACAGATATCAATTTTAAATACTCATTCCCAGATGGTATCCCTAATTTTACAGATTTATATAGCGCTAAACTCGTTAATTTATTGGGTCAGGAAAGAAATAAGGAAAATGAAATTAATGACCATCATAAAAATATTGCAGCATCTATGCAGAAATGTTTTGAAAACTTGGTTATTAAGATACTTAATAAAATATACGACGAAAATCCAAACGATAATTTATGTCTTGCCGGAGGTTGTGCACTAAACTCCAAGTTGAATGGAATTTTAAAAAGGAAAACTAAATTTAAAAATATTTTCATTCAACCTAACGCAGGAGACGGGGGAGGTTCTCTAGGAGCCGCAATGTATGTTTGCTCCAAATTAAAGGATTATGACAATTTAAAGAAAAATAATAACAAAGTATACCTAGGTCCTAGTTTTTCTAATTCTGAAATACAAAATATTATTAAGCATAGGGAAGATTTAAAAAATCTCAGTATTGAAAATTTAAATGATGATAAAATAAATAATCTAGTTGCAAAAAAAATTTTTGAAAATTGTATAATTGGGTGGTTCAAAGGTTCAATGGAATGGGGTCCTAGGGCTCTAGGTAACAGATCAATTCTGGCAAATCCTACCAACCATAAAATAAAAGATATATTAAATTTGAAAATCAAGCTGCGAGAAAAATTCAGACCATTTGCGCCAGCAATATTAGAAGAACATCAAACTGATTATTTTGATTTAGATTATCACTCACCATTTATGATGAACGTTGTTAATGCAAAGGACAAAGCAAAAAAAGAAGTCCCGTCTGTAGTCCATGTAGATAATACATGTAGAGTTCAAACAGTTCGCAGGGAGGAAAACAAGCAATTTTATGATTTAATTAAAGAATTTTTTAATATTAGTGGGGTGCCAATTTTATTAAATACATCTTTTAATGAGAATGAGCCTATAGTATTAAGTCCTCAACATGCAATTGACTGTTTTATTAGAACTAAGATGGATGTTTTAGTTTTAGAAAATTGGGTAATATCAAGATAAGATATGAAAATAATTCAGGTTTTAGACGAAGTATCAAAAAAAAATTTTAGTATCGCAAGTATAGTAAAGATAATAGATAATTATGAATTCTTGAAAACAGAATCTAAAATTCTTGTATCTACAAAAAATGAAAAAAATTACAAAGCAAATATAACTAAAGATAAATTTAAAAATATTTTTTATTTTAGTGAAATTTCAAAAATAATAAAAAAAAATAATCCAGACATTGTTCATATTCATGGATTATGGAGACCAATACATTTTTATTTTATTCTACACTCATTGTTTCAAAATATTCCTTTGATAGTTCAGCCACATGGAATGTTGTTGGATGAGGCTTTAAAAAGTAAATCAGTACTGAGTTATTTTTTAAAATTAATGACTTTATTTATATTTTATAAATTTTTTCTATCAAAATCTTCATTTATTGCAGTCACAGAAGAGGAAAAAAAATCTATAAAGAAATATTTTCCAAAATCAAACGTAAGTGTAGTTAGAAATCCTTTTGAAACTTATGATAGATTAGAAAATAATATAAAAAAGCGATTTATTTATTTTGGTCGTTACAACAAACATAAAAATTTAAAAGAATTTTTAGAAGCTTTTATTGAGGCGAAACCAAGTAGTGATTGGAGTTTAGAAATATATGGAATTGATGATGATAAATCTTATAAAGAACAATTAATCGATTTAGTAAAAAGAAAAAAATTTCAAAATTATATTAAATTTTATAAACCAGAATTTGATAAGAAAAAAAAATTTAAAATTATATCAAGTTCTTGGTGTAATGTTTTATTATCTAAATCAGAAATACTTAGTTTATCAGTTTTGGAAGCTTTTAGTGTTGGTACTCAGAGTTTAGTAAATAAAAAAATTTTTTTCCCTCCATGGATTAAGCATAAACTTATTTCCACATCTTTGGAAAAGGATTTTCTAATTAAAAAAATAAAGCATGTAATGTCACAAGATATAAATGACAAGAGATTGATTAAATCTAAAATGATAAAACTATTTGATGAGAAATACGAAATTGGTAAAGAAAAAAAAAATTACAAATATTTTTTAGAAAATATTATTAAAAGTCATAAAAAAATTTTTAAAATTAGTAATAGTTTTTATTTTTTATTTTCTAATTTATTAAATTCAGCTTTCATACCTTTTTTATTAATTTTCCAAGTCTTACTAAATAATTCTGAACTAGGAGCAGAAATAGGAGTTTTTCCAGGTATAGTATTACTTTTAACTCAGGTATTTTCTGCGAATGCAAGATCTTTATTTTTATACAACGATAAAAGAGAATTTTATATTAAAACAATAAATACAAGGCTTTTAGTAGGATTATTAATAACTGGTGCAGTAATATTTTATCATTACTTTTTTTATCAGACAGAAAACTTTACACTTTTAACTATTATAAGTTTTATCGTTTATTTGAGTTGGGTTAATGAAATGAACCTATCATTACATGAAAAAAATAATTCAGTTTTAATGATCAAAATTTTCTTTTTTATCAATTTTATCTTTTATTTTGTATTAGCTTTGGGATTAGTCTTATCTCCAGATATACCATTAAAAATTATGTTTTTAAATTTACTTGAACTAAAGATTTTTTTATTAGCCTATTTAGTTTTACATTTTTTGTTTATTATTTATCATTTTGATTATGTAAGAACAGGAGTTAATAGGATTAAAAAATTTAACTTTGAGGTTTTTAAACTTGAAAGATCATTGATGTCTAGTTTTTTCAGTATTTTATCAGTCATCATATGGCGTATTTCTTTAATATCATTAACAGGAAAATCTAATGCAGGGATATTCTTTGCAGCTTTTGCTATAGCATCCTTTCCCGGGACTTTATTTAACAATATAGCTGGACAAATATTAATAATGAATAAAAAAATTAGAAACTTTTTTAGTGAGTATTCAAGCTATTTTTCTTTTGGATATTTAAGTTTTTTAATGATTACTTTTTATTTAAATAGAAATTTTTTTCATGAAATATCATTGTATAAGTTTTTTGATACAACATTAATATCGTTATTAGGAACTTATTTTATGTTAATTTCTCTTTATGATAGACATATATATTTGTCTATGGGTAAATCTTTTCAACAAAAAATTTTTATAAGAGATATAATTTACAGTATTTCAATTATGCCTATTATTGGAGTATTATTCATTTTTGGGGGAAATGAATATTTAGTTTTATCATATTTATTATCATCTATATTTGCATTATTTTTCTATAAAATTTTTAAATTATGATTCTAAGGATTTATAATTTTTTAAGAAATTTTTTAATAATACTTTTTTTATCAATTTCAATTTATGCTTCAAATTTTTATGAAGGATCAAATTTAATTTTCATAACTTATAGTTTTTCATTAATATTTATGATTTATTATTTAACTAATAAATTTTCAACTTTTTTTGAAATTTTTTTTTCTTGTTATATATTTCTTGGCTTTTGGTTTAAATATATATTTAGTTTAATTTTTTTTGATGGCAATGTTTATGACTCAGGAGAATATAAATCATCAAATATAGATGACATTCTTTTAGTCGGAATTATAATAATAAATACAATTAATATTTCATCTTGGATTTCAAGAAGATTAATTAATAGGAATGTTAATTTTAACAAAATAAATACGAACTCGATTTTTCAGAAAATATACTTAAAAAACAGACTAAAAATTTTATTCACATTTTTATTAATAGTCTGCTTAGTCTCTTTAATAAATATAGAATATAATATTTACCAAAGAGGATTTATTTCATTAGTTAATATTAATTTGATTTTCTTAAGTTTAATAAAATGGTTATTATTATTTGGCCTCACAACATTTTCATGTTTTTTAATTCACACAGAAATAACAAAAAATAATAACATAAGTTTTCTAACTTTTATTATTGCTACTTTAGAGATATTTTTGTCATACTCTTCAATGTTAAGTAGGTCATTTATTATAAATACGTCATCTATATTTTTGCCGTCTATTCTATCAATATCTAAGAATAAAAATAGCAACAGGTTCTTTATTTATATTTTTACAATAATAATAATCTTAACAGTGATCTCTGTTTTTTTTGTAAATTCACTAAGATTAGATAAGTTAAATAAAATTAAAGCAGAATGGAAATTACAAAATCTTGATAATACAAGTTTGGAAAACAAGAATAAAGAAATAGAACAATATCAATTTGAAATTACAAATCAAAAGAAAATTAAAGATATTTCTTCAAATCAAAACGTATCTTCATTTGATATGTTGCAATTTATAATTGTAAACCGATGGATAGGAATAGACTCTTTAATTTTAGTTCATAATTATAAAAAAAATAATTTTAATTTATTAGTTGAAGCATTTAAAGAAGTTAAAAGTGATACAGAAAATACTTTTTATGAAAAAACTTTTGGACTCTCTAAAAACAAAATTAATATACAAACTTCAAAATTATCTCTTAAAGGAAATACATTACCAGGTATAATTTCTTTTTTATACTATTCTGGAAATATATATTTTTTAGCTATTATATTATTTTTCATAATTTTTATTTTTAATTATTTTGAGAAAATAATAAGGCTACAGACTAACAATAATTTGATATTTACTTGTTTTGTATCCCAAATGTTATCAACCAGACTTATACACTTTGGGTATGCCCCAAAAGATTCATACTTATTTTTAATATCAATTTTTATGTCAATTCTATTCATGGTTTTTTTATCTAGGTTTCACTTAGATTTATTTAAGAATAAAAATATGTAAAAGATAATATAAAAACCAATGTTTAATAAAAGTATTAAAGCTAAAGATTTACTATTATTATAATTTTCCATACTAAAAAATACTCCGAAGAACATAAAAATATTTAAACAAATCCCAGAAATTGAATTTGAAAAATTAATATTTTTTTTATTTGAAATTTTTTCAAAAATTAAAACATGTAAATGTAACCTATCAGCGATCTGTACTTTATTTTTTGAAATTAGTCTTCTTGCAATTGTAAAAAGATTCTCAAAGGCTGGATACCACAACAAGTTTAATGCCAATATAGGTGACGCTACTGGATTTAGATTAATAAAGTTTATAACATAAATAGAAATTATTATGCTAGTAATATAAACTCCATTATCTCCTAAAAAACATTTACCAAATAAATTAAAAAAATAAAATACAAAGAAAATTAAAATAAGATTTTCAATCGTAATTAAAGTATCAGGTTTTATTAAACTACTGCTAGCTATAATTAAAAGTACTATTAAAAAATAACCAACTACATTTACATTGATCCCATCACAAAAATTAGAGCCATTCAACAAAACAATTATACAAGATAGTGTGAACAATAAATTGAATATTTTATTTTCAATAAAATAGTCTATAAAAAAAATATTAGTTTTATTAATTTTTAAATCAATAAGTAAAATTAAACATATTAATAATATTGTTTGAATTAATAATCTTAATTTGGGACTAAAATTTATTTTTATGTCTGAATATATACCGAGAATTAAGAATAAAAAAATAAACAGTATGATATAATAATTTGTTAAACTATTTCCGATTAAAAGATAGTAAGTAATTGATAAGAAAAAATATATCCCCCCTGTGAGTGGTACATTTTTATTAAAATCTAATTTATGTTTTTGTTTTTGAGGCTGGTCAACTAAAAAAAAATATTTGCTTTGAAAAACAATTAAAGTTATTGAGAGTATTATTAGTAATAGAATATGATAAAACATAACAATCATGACAATAAATAAAAATCTTTCCTATCATACAATTTTATTTTTTTCATCAATACTATTTCTTTTATTTCCTGCAGCTTTGATAGCAGGACCTTTTGTTTCTGAATTATTTTTAATATTAATTTCTCTACTTTTTTTGTATTTGATTATTAAACAAAAAGATTACGAGATATTAAACAATAAATTTGTAAAATGGTTTTTATTATTCTTTTTGTTTCTTTTAGTTAGTTTGGTCCAAACTGATGATTTTAATTTAAGTTTAAAACCTTCATTAACCTATTTTAGGTTTGGAATATTTTCATTAGCAATTTTTTTTATCCTTAAGAATAATATTAAAATGATTGAATACTTTTATTTTTTTTTAATCATTACATTGGTTGTATTAATGATAGATGGTTATTATCAATATTTTCATCCTTTTGGTTTAAATACTTTAGGTTACCAATTAGAAAGACCTGACAGATTAGGAGGTCTCTTTTTTGAAGAATTAATTTTAGGATCTTATATATCGAAAATATTACCAATATTTTTAACATTTACTTTTTTAAATAAAAAATTTTTTTCTACTAAAATTAAATTATTAAATTTTCTCTCTAAATATTTAATATTACTTTTTATAATACTTTTATATATCCTAATTTTTTTATCAGGTGAAAGGGCTGCATTTATTATAACTACTTTTTATTTCATGTTGATATTACCTTTCCTAATTAATTACAAAAAAGTTATACTCATTTTAGCATTATCTGTTATTTCGTTTTATGGATTACTTAAATCGAATGAAAACTTAAAAGACCGATATTTTGATCAAATACTAAGACACACACTTAATATACATAAAGAAGAAAAATATGAGTCGGTACCTCCACTAATGATAATGCCGCAACATATAGGAATGTTTACAGCAGCAATAGATATTTTTAAGAAGAATATTTTAATAGGTAGTGGAGTTAAAACATTTAGAAAAAATTGTAAAAATATCGATGAAAAAAAAGTACTTAAGCTTAAAAAAATAAAATCAAATATCATATTCTGCTCAACACATCCTCATAACTATTATTTACAATTATTAGCCGAAACAGGTTTGGTTGGTTTTTCTTATGTGATGATTATTTTTTTGATACTCCTGAGAAATTACTTAAAATGCCTGTATAGGCAAATAAAAAACAAAGTTACTCAAAATAAAAGTTATGTTTGTATTTTATCAGGGTTAATTACCTTACTTTGGCCAATTTCAACAACAGGTAGTTTTTTTAATAACTGGATTTGTGCAATTTTATATTTAAGCTCTGGAATATATCTATTTATTTTGTCGAATGAAAAGTACTAAGCATTTATTATACTTATATTTACTCGCTCCGATCTCAATTTTTTTTTTATGGGATATAAATTATAAAATAAATTATTTAGATTTTTCAATTTCACCAAAATATTTTATTTTAATATTAATATTTCCAATATTGATAAGACTGATTAAGAAAAATAATTTATTAAATATTGATTATATTTTTAATAAACAAAGAAACTTAATTTATCTTGTTATATTTATCTCATTACATTTTTTTCTAGTAAATTATTTCAAAAATAATTCTATTGAAATTGTTGAACTTATGAAGTTATTACTTTTAATTTTGCTAGCAATTATTTACTCTCATTTTAGACATTTTTTTAAAAGGTATTTAAAAGAAATTTTAATAATTTTTTTTTTAATGTTAATTACTTTTTCTATAATTGAGCAAAATAATGATTTTAATGTTGGTGAATGTAATAATAAATTTTTTTTGATAAATTATTTTAATCAATTTTTATCTAAGCAACTGACTAATAGTTTTTTTGTTGAAAATTCTCACCTTGCGATAACTATAATTCCATCTTTTATTGCAACAATTATTTTTTTGACTAAATCCAAAAAAGTTAATCTATCCTTACCTCACCCAAAAAAAAATAAAATTTTACTTATTTTTTTGCTCTTGATAAGTATTGTTATTTCCTTTTTAAATTTTTCAACGACTTTTTTTGTAATTTATATATTGAGCATTTTATTCTTATTCATTTTTTTTTATAAAAAAATTTCTTTAAAATTTTGGATAATAACACTTTCTTTTTTGATAATTAATATTTTAATTTTTTTATCAGATGAAAATTGCATAAAAAAAATAAATCAGATGAATTTAAAACACATTTCTGAAGGTGTGCTTATAAAAGATAATGTCAAAATTACACATGAAAAAAATAGAACAATAAGAACACACGGAGAAAAAAATTTGACTACTCTTGTCTATGAGAGAGGAATTATATTATCAATTGATACATTGATGAAAAATCCCTTGGGATGGGGATATGATGGAATGGATGAAGCTACAATAAATTTAGTAGATAGTAAAAAAATTTATCAAGGTAATATTCAGAAACCACAAGCACCAATGCTTCTTCTTTTAAATTTAAATGATGGTTTAGCTAACTCATTTAAAGTGTTTAATGAGTTTGGAATTTTTTCTTTAATACTTGTCTATTATTTCATCAGATACATTCTTAAAATTAAAAAAGTTCATGCTTATCATATATTTATAATAGTATTATTTATTTCACTTGGTGTAAGAGGTGCTGGATATTTTAATGCAGGATTTATATTTTGTGTGTTTGAATTTTTTTATTTAAATAAGTTTTTTCAAAGTAAAGAATCACCGTCTAAATATGACGTGTCCCAATAAGAATTAACATATTTTTTAAGTAAATTTGATTTATTGGAATTAAATTTTATTAGATATGGATTAAAATTATAATTTCTTACAAAATATTTTCTTTTATTTAGTTTTTGAAAAATATTTAAATTAAGGTTTTTAAATTCTATCAATGTACAGTTTTGATATTTAGAAAAAATTGAAATTTCATTAAAAATTTCATCTAAATATATATAAAATTTTTTTTCTAATCTTATTTCAGCCAAAAACATCCTTCTAATTTTATAAGGATTATTGTTTTCTTTCACTAATATTGCATAGCCAATAAATTTTTCTTGGTAGCAAATTTTTAATTTATAAATAATCTTATTGTGTTTAATTACTTCTAAATATTTACCCAATGTATTATTAAGCCTTTCTTCTTTTGGATACTTGTTATTTTTTTCGTAATTTTTGTTGAATTTATTAATTTCTTTTAATGAACATTTTTTATAACTAAAATTATAATTTTTTTTCAAACTTAATTTTTTATTATAAAAAAAATATTTACTTAATAGACCCAAGATTGGATTTAGAGGTGTCAGCAAAGTAAGATTTTTTTTTTTTAAAAAATGGTAAGTAAAGTTATTATAATCTAAGATTTTAAAAAAAACTTGTTGACATCCCCGATTATTTATTTCTAAAGCACCAAATGACTTCCAAATTGTTGCTACATTTTTATTGGCAGTTGTTGTCATTAGCAAATCACTTTTATTATTAAAAAATCGATTTATTAATATTAATGAATTACGTCTAAACTTTTTTTCTACATTCCAGTTACTGCTAACAGATATTGAATATTTTTTTTTATTATAAATTAGTTTTTTTTTAAATTCTGAGTGATACCCAACTAATTTTTTGTTGTGAAATAAACCTTCACCAACAACAGATTTTTTATTATTCCATAATTTTATCCAAAAATTATAATTAGGTATTGTCGAGTTATTTTTTTTAATAAGTTTTTTAATTTGATTATAATGTGAAAAATAAAGTTTTTTTATAAGCATAATTATTATAATACTTCAAATCATGAATAATGAAAAAAAAATTTTAGATTACATAAGCAATAAATACAAAATTAAAGTTAGTTCAAAAACAAAAATCTTTAATGAAATCGATATAGATTCTTTTGAATTTGTCATAATAATAAATGAATTAGAAAAAAAGTTAAAAAAAAAATATAAACCAAAGATATTTGATGATTTCTCAAAAATAGATATAAAAAAATTTTCTAAATTATTTGTTTAGATAATAACTTAATACTTTATCATTTAATTTCTTTCTTAAAATTTTTTTATTAGCCGCTTTAGGGATTTGTTGTAATCCAATTTTTTTAACATTAATTATTTCTTTTGGGATTTTAAATCTGGTTATCTTTTTTTTCATGAATTCTTGAAATTTCTCATATTTGATATCTTTTTCACTTTCGTAAACCAAAATAAGTTTATTTTGAGTGATTTCATTTGGAACAGAAGAAATGATACCGAGCTTAATATCTTTAAATTGATAAATATGATTTTCTATTTCACTTGGATATATATTTTCACCAGATACAATTATCATGTTGTCGATTCTGTCTTTGATGTGTAAGTTTCCATTTTTATCAAAATGGCCCAAGTCTCCAGTTTTAAACCAATCATTCTCGAATTTTGATTTAGTTAATTTTCTTTCTTTTAAATACTCTTTAAATATATTTTCTCCTTTTATCAAAATTTCCCCTTTATTTTTTTTCAATTTTGAAATTTTAATTTTATTGTTAAATAGTGGTTTACCAACCGAACCATCATTTACTTTACTCTTTACCAATGTTTGTGTAGCAGCTATTGATGATGTTTCGGTTAGTCCATAGTTACATAAAACTTTTACTTTAAATTTTTTTTCAAAATTATTTTGAGATTTGTGATCTAACTTTGCTCCTCCACAAAAAACTGATTTTAACTTATGTTTAAATTTATAATTTATAGTATTGAAATAATTTATATGTGTCGCCATAACAGATGAAAAATTAATTTTATATTTTTTAATGATTGGCCAGAAATTTATTAGACTAGTATCAGGGCTAATTGAAAAAGTACTTCCTCCAATTATAATTGGAATTAAAGTTGGTATAAATTGACCGTTATTATGGTATAATGGGGTTACAGATAAAAATTTTGCATTTCTCTCTTTAATATTGAAGGCTTTATATAATCCAAACAAATTTGTTAACATCGAGTTGTGTGTAAGGAC
>MDTG01287694.1_pt1 | contig 18851 bp, 18 predicted proteins | sample 811421 | NCBI WGS metagenome assembly MDTG01 (sample SAMN05326645, study PRJNA326480) | marine metagenome | isolation source: seawater | place: Pacific Ocean: South East | collected 2011
AACTGATCTCAATGCATGATGAGATGAGCTCATCTTATCTTTCTTATGCTATGAGTGTAATTGTAGCGAGGTCAGTTCCAGATATAAGGGATGGATTAAAACCAGTTCATAGAAGAATTTTATATTCAATGAATGAGTCAAATTACGTTTTTAATAAACCTTATAGAAAATCTGCCAGAATTGTAGGTGATGTTATGGGAAAATACCATCCTCATGGTGATGCAGCAATTTATGATGCCATGGTTAGAATGGCACAAGATTTTTCAATGAGATTAGAACTTATTGACGGCCAAGGCAATTTTGGTTCAATGGATGGAGATCCTCCAGCTGCAATGAGATATACTGAGGCAAGACTTGCGAAAATAGCTAATTATTTAGTAGATGATTTAGATAAAGAAACCGTTGATTTCAATGCAAATTATGATGAAACTGCATTTGAACCTGTTGTCTTACCTGCTAAATATCCAAATATATTAATTAATGGGGCAGTAGGAATCGCTGTAGGCATGGCAACAAGTATTCCACCACATAATCTTAGAGAAGTTATAGATGCAACAATAGCATTAATCGAAAATAATAATCTTTCAGTATCAGATTTAAATAAAATTATTAAAGGCCCTGACTTTCCAACAGGAGGAATAATTTTAAATAAAGAAGGAATTAAAAGTACATATGAAACTGGTAGAGGCTCTTGCACTATAAGATCCAAAACATCTTTTGAAGATATTAATAAAGATAAAAAAGCTATAATTATTCATGAAATTCCATTTCAAGTAAACAAATCAAGATTACTAGAAAAAATAGCTGAAACAGTAAATAATAAAATCATTGAAGGAGTTTCTGATATTAGAGATGAGTCAGATCGAAAAGGAGTAAGAATTGTCATTGAATTAAAAAGGGATGTAGAACACGAAATAATATTGAATAAATTATTTAAGTTTACACCTCTGCAATCAACATTTAGTTCAAATATTTTAGCATTAAACGATGGTAAACCAGAACAATTAAATTTAAAGCAAATTTTAAATGCTTTTATCGTCTTTAGAAAAAAAATAATTACGAAAAGGACAATTTTTAATTTAAATCAATCAAGAAAAAAAGCTCATGTTTTAATAGGTTTCGTAATTTCTAACCTTAATCTTGATAAAATTTTAAATTTGATAAGAAAATCAAAAAATACAAGTGAAGCTAAAAAAGCATTAATGAATGAGAAATGGCAATTAGGTGAAGATATAATTGAACTTGTAAAATTAATTGAAGATAATGAAGAAAATTTAGTAAATTCAAAATATTCATTAAGTGAAGAACAGTCAAAAGCTATATTGGAACTTAGATTACATCGTCTTACAAGCTTAGAAAGAGAAGAAATTAAAACAGATTTAAATAAAGTTATTAAAGAAATTAATAATTATCTTGAAATTCTTAATTCTGATGAAATTCTTTTTAAAAAAATGAAAGAAGAAATGAATATTATTAAAGAAGAATTCTCTACAGAACGAAAATCGATTATTTTAGAAAATCAGCCTGATGAAAATTATGATGAAATTAAATATATCCAGAAGGAAGATATAGTAATTACACTATCTCACAGAGGCTATATCAAAAGAGTGCCATTAAAAAATTATAAATCTCAAAAAAGAGGCGGCAAAGGTAGAACAGGAATGGCTACTAGAGACAACGATTTTGTTTCACAAATTTTTGTAGTATCAACTCATACCAAATTATTAATATTCTCGTCATTTGGTAAAGTCTATTCATTGAATTCTTATGATATTCCCGAAGGTTCTCTCCAATCTAGAGGCAAGCCTATTATAAATATACTCCCTATAAAAAATGATGAAATTGTTTCTGCAGTGGTTCCTCTTCCTATTAACGAAGAAGAATGGAATAAATTATATATCATGTTTGCAACATCATTTGGAATGATAAGAAAAAATAAATTAATTGATGTAGCTAAAAGCGGTCAACAATCTCTAAGAGAATCTGGAAAAACTGCAATAAAATTAAATAAAGATGATAAACTAATAGGGGTAAATTTATGTAGAGATGTTGAAGATACTTTTTTATCTACTACAGACGGAAAGTGCTTAAGATTTCCAATAGCAAAAATTCGATTACATCAGGGTCTGATGTCTAAAGGAGTCAAAGGCATAAAACTAAAAGATAAAAATAAAGTTATTTCAATGTGCACGTTAATTCATAGTAAAATTGATATATCAATTAGAAAAGAATTTTTAAAATATTCATCGGGTATGAGAAAAGATAATAAAACAAATGGTGAAAATTCTGATTTTATTGAATTAAGAAAACAAGAAGAATTTATATTTAGTATAACTTCAAAAGGTATTGGAAAAAGATCTTCAGCATATGAATATAGAATTGCAAATAGAGGAGGTTATGGAATTACTGGAATAATTAAAACTAATAAAAGTGGAGATGTAATAAATTCATTTCCTGTAGAAAATGACGATGAAATAATTTTAGTAACTAATGGTGGAAAAATTATAAGAATTCCAGTTAAAGATGTAAGAATTGCTGGAAGAAGTACAAAAGGAGTTTCAATATTTAAAATTCCAGATACTGAAGAAATTGTATCAGTAACTAAAGTTAAATTACTAGATTATGAATAAAAAAATAGGAATATATCCAGGAACATTTGACCCTATTACTAATGGCCATCTTGACATCATCATTAGATCTATGAAAATTGTTGATACTTTAATTATCTCAATAGCGAATAATTCAAATAAAAAACCTCTTTTTTCTATTGATGAAAGAATTTCGATGATAAAAAAAGATATTAGTTCAATTAAAATTGCTAAAAATAAATTGATTAATGTGACTAAATTTAATGGGCTTTTGACAAATTTTGCTAAAAAAAATAAAGCAAATTGTATTATTAGAGGTTTAAGGGCAGTTTCTGACTTTGAATATGAATTTCAAATGACTGGAATGAATTATCGTTTAAATTCTAATATTGAGACTATTTTTCTTATGAGTACTGAAAAAAATTTATTTATATCATCAAATTTTATTAAAGAAGTTCACTATTTAGGTGGGAATGTTAATAATTTTGTATCTCAATTTGTCTTAAAACAACTTAATAAAAAAAATAAATAATATTTTGCATTTTCAACAAAAATTAAATAAGAATTATAGATATTTAAATTGGAGGATTAGCTCAGCTGGTAGAGCAGTTGACTTTTAATCAATTGGTCATAGGTTCGAATCCTATATCCTCCACCATTTTTAATTATTTTTATATTCTTTAACCAATATTTTCTTTATTTCTTTAGGTGAATAAAATTTACCTTTTCCAATTCCAGGACAAAAATTAATTATTTCTTTTTTCCATTTTTTAGTATTCATATTTTCTGGCCAAAACGGCCATGTTCTACATTGTTCTGGTCTGGCTGCGTAAACTGAACATTTTTTATGTTTAAGATAAATACAATTTCCGTTTAAATTAATTTCTTTTAATCTAATATTTCCGTCTTCCTTGACACAATTTCTTTCAATAAAATCTTTTTTCTTAATATTAAAAAAGTTTGCAAATCTCTTAATATCTTTTTTATTTAAATATACAAATCCATAACCTCCTCTTGAAACACAACATTTTCCAGAACCCTGACATTGAAATCTAGTTCCATTTATTAATTTTTCTATATTTTTCATCCCGATTTTAATGTTTTTAAAGCAATATCTTTTTCAAATAAATATAATAAATTTTTATGATTTTCATTAATATTAATTTCTTTGTTACTGATAAATAAATTTTCAATTTCTAACCTTACAGAATCAAACAAATCTTTATCAAATGTTAAATCTGCTATAAAAAAATTTGGAAATCCACTTTGTTTTTTTCCAAGTATTTCACCCGGACCCCTGATTTCAAGATCTTTTTCAGCAATTTTAAAACCATCATTTGTTTTTCTCATAATATTTATTCTTTCTTTGGCTATTGAACCTAAGTTTTCTTTATATAATAAAACACAATTTGATTTGATATTACCCCTACCAACTCTTCCTCTTAATTGATGAAGTTGTGCTAATCCAAATCTTTCAGCATGTTCTATTATAATACTGCTAGCATCTGGAATATCAATACCAACCTCAATTACAGTAGTAGCAACTAAAATATTATAGTTCTCATTTTTAAATTTTTTCATAATAATTTCTTTTTCTAGGCTTTTCATTCGACCATGTATTAATAATACATTTTGACCAAATATTTTTTTTAGTTTTTCATACCTTACATTTGCAGCTTCAAGATCTATTTCTTCAGATTCATCAATCATTGGGCATACCCAATAGATTTTTTGATTTAGTTTAATAATTCTTTTAATACCATCTATTAAATCTTTGATTTTATTTATTGGTTTTGCAGTTGTATTAATTTCAACTCTTCCTATTGGTTTTTCGATAATTCTTGATTCACTCATATCTCCATAAACAGCTAATGTTAATGTTCTAGGTATTGGGGTAGCAGTCATTACTAATATGTTTGGTTTTAAACCTTTATAAGTAAATGCTAATCTTTGATGAACACCAAATCTATGTTGTTCATCAATAATAACTAGGCCTAATTTCTTAAAATGAACATCTTCCTGAATTAACGAATGAGTTCCTATAATTATATCTGCACTCTGATTTTTTATTTGTTCTAATTTAATTTGCCTATCTTTTCCTACGTCTTTACCAGTTAGTAAAATTATTTTAAATTTAGTTGATTTTAAAAATTTTGATATTGTTTCATAATGTTGGTTAGCAAGAATTTCAGTAGGAGCCATTATTGCATTTTGAAAACCAGATTCACATCCAATTAACATGGCGATTATTGAAATTATTGTTTTTCCACTTCCAACATCACCTTGTAATAATCTAATCATTTGGTATTCAGATAATAAATCATTTTTAATTTCATTGATTGAGATTTTTTGTGACTGTGTCAGTTCATATGGAAGAGATTTAATAAATATATTTATTTTATGATTATTTGAAAATTTGATTCCTTTATTTTTTTTATTGTATTGTTTAATTATAGACAGAGACAATTGATGAGCCATTAATTCATCATATGCCAATCTTCTTCTAAATTGATTTTTATTAATTAAATCAGACTCATTTGTTGGGTTATGTATTTTATTTAAAGTATCTTTCCATGGTAAAAAATTATATTTTTTAATGGTTTTTATATTTATCCATTCATCTAAATTAGGTAAATTAATTAACGATTTAGTTAATGTCTTATAATAAACTTTTTGTGTAATACCTTTTGTTAATGAATATAATGGTTGAAATATTTTTATTTCATTAATTTCGTTAATATTCAAAATGTTTTCAGGATGTGTTATCTGAAATTTATTTTTATATAATTCTAATTTACCACTAATAATTTTTTCTTCGTTAAGAGGCAAAGAATTTTTAATATATGAACTACTACCTCTAAAAAAAACTATGTCTATGTCAACATTATTTGAATCACAATTAATTCTAAAAATTTTATTCTTAAAAAAAATATTATGTTTATTAATTCTAATTTTTAAAATTACATTTTTACCCAGATCATCCAATGTTATTTTCTTAATTAAATTTCTTTTCGAGAAGTCTTTTGGTATATTCCAAAAGAAATAAACAATTTTTGAATCTCCAAATAAGTTTACAAATGCATTTTCTAATTTTGGACCAATACCTTTTAAAGATGAAATTTTTTTAAATAGTGGTATTATTTTTTCTGATCTCATATATGATAAATTATAATTATATATGATAAATTCCAAAAATAATTTAAAAAAAAAGATTTTATTCAGACTTATTTATACAGGTACTAAAGAAAGTGATATTTTATTCAAAAAATATTTTATCAATAAAATTGAAGATTTTAATTTAGAAGAATTAAATACAATAATTCAAATTTTAAGTGAATTTTCAGATACAGAGATATTGTCACTGCTAAAAAAAGAAACCATCAATAATAAATATGATAGTTTTATTAATAAAATCATTGAGAAATAATCATGGCGGAGAGTCAGGGATTCGAACCCCGGAAGGTGTTGCCACCTTGCTCGATTTCAAATCGAGTGCTTTCAACCGCTCAGCCAACTCTCCTAATTACTTAAAATAACTACATTTAAGTATTTCTTTTGTCAAAATATAATATGACCTTAATTAAAGTATAAATTAAATATATAAATTAATTAAATTATTTTATAATAGAAATTGTGTTTAAAAAAGTTATAAAATATTCAATAATATTCCTATTTTTATCTACTAGCTGTTTATTTGCTGAATGCATTAAGCCCAAAATGCCTACTAACGAAGAATGGAATAAATGGATTGATACAATATCCAAGGAGTCTCTTGATAATGGAATAAGTCAAAAAACTATTGAATTAGAATTATCAAATTTAAAACCTCTTGAAAAAATAATAATGAGAGACAGGTGCCAACCAGAAAGCACCATTACTTTTAAAGAATATATTTATTATCGTTTAGATAAAACTAGAATCTACAAAGGTAAAATTAAAAGAGATGAATTTATTGATGAGTTAAATCTTGTTTCAAATAGGTATAACATTCAAAAAGAATTTATTTTATCTATTTGGGGTTTAGAATCTTATTATGGACAAAATCAAGGTAAATCGAAAATTATTCCAGCATTAACTACTTTAAGTTTTGATAAAAGAAGAAGTGATTTTTACAAAAAACAATTATTAGCTAGTTTAAAATTGATAGATTTAAAAATTGTTGATTCTCAAAACTTAGTCGGCTCTTGGGCAGGTGCCATGGGTCAAGTTCAATTTTTGCCAACAACATTCTTTGAATCTGCTGTTGATTTTAACAATGATGGTAATATAGATATTTGGAAAACTGAAGAAGATGTGTTTGCCTCTATTGCAAACTATTTAACATCATTAGAAAAAGCTCCTTGGAACAAAAAAGAATCATGGGGAATTGAGATAATACCTCCTAAAAATATTAAACAAATTTATGATTCATTAAAAAAAACAAATCCCAAAGGTTGTTATGCTGTTAAAACAATGTCCATAGAAAAAAAATTATCAGATTGGTCAGAATTGGGTTTTAAAAAAATTGATTATTCTAAGTTCATCAATCAAGATATTAATGCTAGGCTTGTTGCCCCTGATGGATTAGATGGTAGAATGTTTTTGGTTTTTAATAATTATAAAAGTATTTTATATTATAATTGTTCACATTATTATGCATTATCAATTGGCTTATTATCAGATGAGTTAAAAAAATGATATTATTTAGATTAATTCTTATCACTCTATTTATCTATTCTTGTGTGCCATACGAAAATGAAAAAAAATTAAAAACTAATAAAGATTTAATTAATATTGAAGAAAATAATAAAAATGAATTTCCATTTTATTATATTGGAGAACCATATTTTATTGATGATGTTAAATATACTCCTAAAGAAAATTATGATTACAACGAAAAGGGAAGGGCAGTTTATTTTGGTAAAATACATCAGGGAAAAAAAACAATTAATAATGAAATTATTAATATTTCTGAATTAATTGCTTCTCACAAAACATTACCTTTACCAAGTGTTGTAAAAGTTACTAATTTAGAAAATAACATTTCTATAATTTTAAGAGTAAATAATAGAACTCCTATTAGTAATTCTGAAATTATTTCAGTTTCCATGCAAGCAGCAAAATTATTAGGTTTTTATGAAAAAAAATTTACTAATGTAGAAGTAGTTATTTTACCTGAAGAAAGTAAACAATTAATGTTAGTTTCTCAAAGTATTAATTCGGATCTAAATTTAGATACTATTACTGCCGCTCCAACAGATGAAGTTATAATAAATAATATTGAATAAAACTAAATTAAAATCTATAAAAACATGCTAGATAAATTTATGAACATAAAATAACCATAAAAATTAACTAATTATAAACTTATGAAACATTTTTTTCTTATTCTGATATTTACTTTTTTTAATATTTCTAGTCTTTCTGCATTAAATTCCATAGCTACTCATGCAATTATTTATGATTATGAAACAAATGAAATTTTATATGAAAAAAATGCTTTTGAAAAAACACCCCCTGCAAGTACTACAAAAATTCTAACTTCATATATAGTTTTTGATCAAATTAGAAAAGGTAATCTTCAATTAAATGATAAATTTAGAGTAAGTGAAAAAGCGTATAAAAAAGGCGGATCAAGTATGTTTCTGGAAACTAATACAATGGTAACAGTAGAAGATTTATTATATGGAATTATTGTTCAAAGTGGAAATGATGCATCAATTGTTGTTGCTGAAAATATTTCTGGTTCAGAAAGAGCCTTTACTGATTTAATGAATGAATATGCAACAAAAATTGGAATGAAAAATTCAAATTTTGTCAATTCAAGTGGCTGGCCTCATCCACTTCATTATAGTACAATGTATGATTTAGCAGTTTTATCAAAAGCTATAATTAGAGATTTTCCAGATATGTATAAAATATATTCTGAAAAAGAATTTACTTATAATAATATTACCCAACCTAACAGAAATTCTTTATTAGAACTTTATGAAGGGACAGATGGTCTAAAAACAGGATATGTTAAAGATAGTGGTTACGGAATTGTTGTTTCAACTTTAAAAAAAAATAGAAGGATAATTATAGCTGTAAATGGACTAGAATCTAGAAAAAGTAGAGTGATAGAATCAGAAAGATTGTTAAATTGGGCTTTCAGAAATACAAAACTTGAAACATTATTTAAAAAAGGTGAAGTAGTTAAAAAAACAGATGTTTGGCTTGGAACTAAAAATCAAATTGATTTAATTGTAGGTCAAGATATTCTAACAACATTAAAATCTGAACAAAAAGATTCTATTGATGCCAAAATAATATATGACAAGCCTATTGAAGCACCTATTCTAAAGAACCAAGAAATAGGAAAAATTATAATTGAAATTAAAGATAAAGATACTTTAGAATTTCCACTATATGCGAAAGATTCGATTAAAAAAATAAATCCATTATTTAGAATCTTTTCTGCAATTAGATATTTAATTTTTGGAAACATTAATAATGATTAAAACAAAAGGTTTCTTCATAACTTTTGAAGGAGGTGAGGCTTCAGGTAAAACCACACAAATAAAAAAGCTAAAAAATTGGTTACAAAAAAATAAGATTCCTTCATTAATTACTCGTGAACCAGGGGGAACTAAAATAGCAGAATATTTAAGAAAAATAATTTTATCAAAAAAGGAGAATGTTAGTATTAATATGGAAGTTTTATTATTGATGACTTCAAGACTTGATCATTTAAATAAAATAATTATACCAGCATTAAATAATAATAAGACAGTCATATGTGATCGTTATGTTGATTCAACAGCTATATATCAAGGATATTACAATAAATTTGGTGTTCAAAAAATTTATCAACTCCATAAATTATTATTAAATAATTTTTTACCTGATTTAACTTTTGTATTTAATAACAATCCAAATATTGCAAAAAAACGTCTCTTAAAAAGGAAAAATAAGAATAAATATGATAAAGTTGATTATAAGTTCAATAATAAAATTAATTCTGCCTTCATTAAACTTGCTAAGAAAAACTCTAGATTTATAATTATCGATGCTACTCTTTCTATTAATGAGATTCATGATATAATAATATCTTATCTTATAAATAAAAAGTCTTTAAATGAATTTAAAAAATCAAAATATAATAAATGAATATTTAGGAAATAAAGAATTAATTAATAATTTATTTAACCAATTAAAAAAAAATACCCTTCAAAATTCTATTTTATTATTTGGTAATAGGGGAATTGGTAAATCTACATTAGCATATATTATTTTTAAAAAATTTTTTAATATTGAAACTGAAAAAAATATACATGAATTTTTACATCCAAATTTCTATTATCTTTCAAGAATTTTTGATTCATCAAAAAACGATTTTAAAAAAAATATTTCAATTGATCAAATAAGATTATGCAATAACTACATAAAGTTAACAAGTTTAAATAATCAACCAAGAATTATTCTTGTTGACTCTATTGATGAATTTAATTTAAATGCATCTAATTCATTATTAAAAATTTTAGAAGAACCCCCTAAAAATGTATATTTCTTTTTAATTTCTCATCAAATTAATTTAATACTCCCAACTATAAAATCTAGATGTATTAAATATAATGTAAAAGAACCCGATTTTTCTACTTTTAACGAAATAATTAGAATAAATTATCCTGAAATTTCTCAATTAGAAGTTAAAGATTTGTTTTATTTAACAAGTGCATCACCAGGTAATGCAATAAATTTTATAAATTATAATTTTACTAATATTAAGGATGAAATTATAAGTATATTATTGAATAAAAAACTTTTAAATAATGATTTAATTAATTTTTCAAATAATATTTATAAAAATAATGATCAATACATGATTTTTATTTATTTATTTAAATTTATTCTTTTAAACATTATTAAATGCCAAAATAATATTTATGATTACAATGAACTATCCTTTAAAGATGAAATAATAAAACTGTCTCAATGTTTCTCTCATGATAGAATCAATGATATAATGGATTATTTGGATGAAAATGAAAAATTAATAAATATATATAATTTGGATAAAAAAATATTTATTATTAATTGCTTTTCAAAATTATTACAAAAACAATGAAAAATTATTATATAACAACACCAATTTATTATTGCAATGATTTGCCTCATCTCGGACATGCGTATACAAATATAGCATGTGATATACTTGCTCGTTATCACAGACTCGATAATAAAAATGTGTATTTTTTAACTGGTACTGATGAACATGGTCAGAAAGTTGAACAATCTGCAAAATCTAAAAATACTTCAACAAAAGAATTAACTGATAGAATGTCAAAAAATTTTTTGGATTTAACTAAAATTTTAAACTGTACTAATAATGATTTCATAAGAACAACAGAAGAAAGACATAAAATTTCAGTTCATAAATTATGGAATATTTTATTAAAAAATGATCAAATTTATTTAGATAAATATAAGGGATGGTATTCAATAAGGGATGAGGCATTTTTTGATGAAAAAGAATTAAAAAAAATTAATTCTGAATATTATGCTCCTACAGGCGCCAAAGTTGAATGGATTGAAGAAGAAAGTTATTTTTTTAGGCTTTCTAATTGGACAGATAAACTACTAGAATTTTATGATAAAAATCCTGATTTTGTTGCCCCTGATACTAGATTCAATGAAGTAAAAAGTTTTGTTAAAAGTGGATTAAAAGATTTATCTATTTCAAGAACTACTTTTAATTGGGGTATACCTGTCCCAAATAATAACAATCATGTAATATATGTATGGTTAGATGCTCTTCAAAATTATTTATCAGCTTTAGAGTTTCCCGATACAGACTCTAAATTGTATAAAGATTTTTGGCCTGGCACTCACATTGTAGGTAAAGATATTTTAAGATTTCATAGTATTTATTGGCCAGCCTTTTTAATGGCAGCAAATTTACCACCTCCTTTAAGAATATACGCGCATGGTTGGTTTACTAATGAGGGAAACAAAATTTCTAAAAGTCTGGGTAATGTTATTGATCCATTTCAAATAATTAATGAATTTGGTTTAGATGAATTTAGATACTTTCTTTTTAGTCAAGTTCCTTTTGGTGATGATGGTGATTTTTCAATAAAAGCTCTAGTAAATAGAATTAATAATGATTTATCTAATGATTATGGAAATTTAGTTCAAAGAGTATGTTCTTTTATTTATAATAATTGTAATGGTGAAATTGAAATAATTGATAATCTAATCAATGAAGATGAAGATCTTTTAGAAAATAGTAATAATATCTTTAAATTTTATAAAGAATGCATGGATAAGGATCAAATTGATAAAGCAATTAAATTTATTTTTAAACTAATTTCATTAGCAAATATTTATGTTAATAACCAAGAACCTTGGAAATTAAAAAAAACAAATCCTAATAGAATGAAAAATGTTTTATCAATTTTAATAGAAATCATAAAAAGAATAGCTATTATGACTTTCCCAATTATGCCAAATAAATCACAAAAATTACTTTTATATTTAAATTTTGACTTTCAAAATATAAATTTCGATAATTACAAAGTTATTTTCAAAAATCAGATAAAAATTGAAAAACCTTATCCATTATTTCCAAAATATGAAAAATAATGTTTGTCGATTCACATGCACATTTAGACAAAGATATTTCTTCAACAAATATTAACAATATTGTAAAAAATTCAAATAAAAACAATGTATCATCAATATTAAGTATTAATACGAAAATTTCTGAATTTGATCAACTTTACAAATTAATAAAAAATTATAACTCAATATGGTGTTCAGTAGGAGAACATCCGTGTAATATTAGAAAAGATTTTATACCTTCTAAAGATCTAATTCTATCAAAAATAAATAAAAAAGTTATTGCAATAGGTGAAACAGGAATAGATTTATATTACTCAAAAAATAATATTGATTTTCAAATAGAATCTTTAAAGAATCATATTGACGCTTCCATAGAATCAGATTTACCAATAATTATTCATATGCGAGATTCAGAAAATGAATTAATGGAAATATTATGTAAAGAAAACCATAAAAATAAATTAAAATTAGTTATGCATTGTTTTCTTGGCTCAAAAGAATTACTAAATAGATGTTTAGATCAAGATTTTTATATTTCAATATCAGGAATTGTTACATTTAAAAAATCATTTGATTTACAAAATTTAATTAAAGATATACCCTTGAATAGACTATTAATAGAAACAGACTCTCCTTTTTTAAGTCCAGTACCATATAGAGGTAAACAAAATGAACCATCTTATATCATTCATACTGCTGATTACATATCTTCCATATTAGGTATTGATATTTCAATTATAGCAAATACAACATCAGATAATTTTTATAATCTCTTTAGTAAAGCTAAAAAATATGAGAAAATACACTATGAAAGTTAGAATATTAGGTTGTGGTAGTAGTTTCGGAGTTCCTCTGATAGGTAATAAATTTGGAAAATGTGATCCAAATAATGATAAAAATTTTAGAACAAGACCATCTATTTTAATTAGCCATAATGATAAAAATATATTAATTGATTCAGGTCCAGATTTAAGAAATCAACTACTTAAAGCTAAATGCAACAATATCGATGCTGTATTATATACCCACCAACATGCCGATCATATACACGGAATTAATGATTTACGAGCTCTGAGTTTAAGTATTAATAAAAAAATTCCTGCTTGGGGATCGCAAGAAACTATTAATTATTTATTAAGTAATTTTAATTATATTTTTAAGGATTCAAAAAATTATGAATCAATCATGAAAACAAACATAATTAAAGATCGATTCAAAATAGAAAATTTAAATATTCAATCTTTTCAACATAATCATGGTAAAATTGATTGCACGACATACATTTTAGATAATTTTGCATACACAACAGATATAAAAAAATTTTATGATGATTCTATTGATAAATTAAAAGGTATAAAAAAATGGATAGTAGGTTGTCTGAGAATGGATGAACATCCAAGTCATGCAAGTTTTGAACAGATTATAGATTATGTTAAATATATTAAGCCTGAAAAAACATATTTAACACATATGACTGCTTTATTAGATTATGAAACATTAAAAAAAGATTGCCCTATTAATGTAGAGCCTGCATATGATAATTTGTTATTCGAGGTCTAAGTTATGAAAAATATTCTTATTTTTTCAAATAGAGAACAAATCGGAGATGGAATAATTAAATTACCTTTTGTACATGAATTAAAAGTTAGATTTCCAAATTCAAAAATCACCTGGGTAACAAATTCAGGAAAAACAGTATATAATAATCTAATTAAAAATATTGCTTCACAATATATAGATGAATTTTATGAAACTGTACCTTTATTATCTTTTTTTCTTAGAAAGAAAAATATAAATTATAATCTAAATCAAAAATTTGACATAATCATTGATACTCAAAAAGCTGTCATAAGATCTTTAGCTCTAAGATTCTTAAAATCCGATATTTTTATCTCATCTTCAGCAAATTGGATATTTTCTGATGTGAAACCCCCAAAAAAAAATAAGATTAAAAACAATTATTATCTTAATGATCTTTTTTTTATGTTAGATTTAATATCCACAAATAATGAAAAAAATAATTTTATCTTAAATATTCCAGATAAACTACAGAACGAAGTTAACAAATTATTTGATAAAAATTTAAAATATTTTGGTTATTCTCCAGGATCAGCAACTAAAGAAAGAATTTGGAAAATTGATAATTTTATTAAAGTAGCAAAATATTTTAATAATTTGAATTATATACCTACATTTTTTTTGGGACCATTAGAAAAAGATTTAAAAAATATTATTTTAAAAGAGATTCCTAATGCTTTTTTTCCAGAAGATTCTATTAAATCTTATTCAGGACCTGAAGTTGTTATAGCAGCTTCAAAAAATATAGAATGTTCATTAGCTAATGATAGTGGAACTTCTCATATGTTATCTATTGGAACTAAATTTTTAGTTAAAATTATTGGCCCTTCATCAAGTAAATTTACTTCTAAAAAAGAAAATTTTCATATTATCGATTCAAAAGATTTTGGAACAAAAAATGTAAATATTATTAAGCCTGAGTTTGTTATCAATTATATTGAAAAGAATATTTTAGCAAAAAATTAATTTCTATATTGCGAACCTTTTTTATCTAATAGTCTTAATAATGATGGCCATTCATGTAGGCCCAATTTAAATCTTTCATCATCATATTGACCTGCTGCATATTCCATAATGTTGTTGTTAGGAACATCGATTTTCATATTCATTGACATTACGTCAATTTGGTTCTTACATGCTTTGTCTAGATAGTACATTAACATAAAAGCTTCTGAAATTGTCTCTCCACATGTTAATAGGCCATGATTTTTTAATATCATTGATTTATTTTTTCCTAGATTTTTTGCAAGTCTTTCACATTCATCTTTCTCTGTCGACATTCCTTCCCAAGGATGATAGCTAATTCGATTATAAAATATTGCTGCATCTTGTATCATAGGTTTTAAACCTTCGTTTAAACAAGAAACTGCTAAACCTGATCTTGAGTGAGTATGCATAACGCATCTGATGTCTTCTCTATTTTTATGAATTGCGCTATGTATAATATAACCTGTGTCATTAATTTTATATTCACCATTAATTATTTTGCCATCTAAATTTACCTCAATAAGATTTGATGCTGTGACTTCATCATATCTGAGACCAAAAGGATTAATTAAAAATGTTTCTTTATTATCTTCAGTCCTAGCTGTTATATGATTCCAGATAATATCACTAAAACCGAAATGATCTGCTAAATGATAAGAAGCAGCTAAATTTATTCTATTTGCCCATTCTTCATCAGAAAATTTATTTTTCAATTTATTCATTTATTTCATAATTTTTTAGTTTATCATAATTTATCAATTAATATCATTAAGGAGAAAATTATGAAAGTTGGTTTTATTGGTTTGGGAAATGTTGGTAGTAAATTAGCTAATACATTGTTAAAAAAAGATGTAGATTTAACTGTTTTAGATAAAAATAAAGAAATTTTAGATAAATTTAAAAAATTAGGTGCTAAAATTTCAAAAACTCCAAAAGATATAGCCAAAAATAATGAACTTATCATCACTTGCCTACCTTCACCTAAAATAACTTCCGAAGTTATAGAGTCAAAAAATGGTATTATTGAAGGTCTATCAAAAGGAAAGATATGGTTAGAAATGAGCACGACAGATTCTTCTGAAGTAATTAGATTAGGTAAAATATTTGAATCTCTTGAATGTTCATCTTTAGATGCCCCTGTAAGTGGGGGTTGTCATAGAGCTGCTACTGGTAATATTTCAATATTTGTTGGCGGTAATAAAGATATTTTTAATTCAATTTTACCAATATTAAGTATAATGGGTAAAGATATAATTTATACTGGTAAACTAGGATCCGCTTCAATTTTAAAAGTCATCACAAACTTTTTGGCAAGTACTCATTTAGTAGCACTAGGCGAAGCTTTGATGGTAGCAAAAAAATCTAATATTGATCTTGATGTAGCCTATAAGGCAATTAAATCATCTTCTGGAAATAGTTTTGTACATGAAACAGAGAGCCAAGTAATTTTAAATGGTTCTTATAAAATTGATTTTACTATGGATTTAGTACTTAAAGATATTAACTTATTTAATGAACTTTCAAAATTATATAATATTCCTACTGAAATTTCTTCCTTATTAATAAAAATTTTCAATGAAGGAAGTTTAAAATATGGTAAAAGAGCTTGGTCATCTATGATTGTTAAAAGAATTGAAGATCATTGTAATGTTGATCTTAGAGCAAAAGGTTATCCAGCCGAATTGATTGATAAAGAAATTGAAAGTCAGGGAATACAAATAAAATAATATGATTAAAAATCAAAATTTTCATAAAAGAAAATGTTCACCTTGTAGTGGTAATACACCAAAATTAAATAAAGAAGAAGTATTGAAAAATATAAATTCTTTAAATAATTGGGCAGTTAATGATAATAATGAAATGATTTTTAAAAAATTTAAATTTAAAAATTTTAATTTATCTATAAATTTTGTTAACAAAGTTGGAGAATTAGCTGAATTAGAAGGCCATCACCCAGATATAAGTTTTGGCTATGGTTATTGTATGATTTTTATTCATACACATGCAATAAAAGGATTGTCCCTCAATGATTTTATTTTAGCATCTAAAATTGATAAAATAAGTTAACTTATTATATCTATAATTTCGCCATCAGAAATTTTACATAATTTCTCAAATGTAATTTCGAAAACACAGTAAGGATGACCCGCAGCAGCAAATAATTTATTAAATCTGTTTAGAGATATATCAATATAGGTTTTTATTTTTTTTTTATGTGCAATAGGTGGAACACCACCTATTGAAAAACCAGTGAATTCTTTGACTTCATCAGCATCAGGTTTAATTATATCTTTTTTGAATATTTGATATATTTTATCTAATGAAACTTGCTTATCACCTGAAACTAAACATAAAAAATATTCATTATTGATTGTTTTGAAGATTAAACTTTTAACTATCGCTCCAGTCTCTACATTTAATGATTCAGCAGCTTCTTGTGCACTTCTAGCAGTATTTTTTAATAATATTATAGAAATTTTGGCATCAAATTCATTCAAAAAATTAGATACAATTTTAACACTATTCTTATTTAGCAAATCATTCATTTAATATATATCATATCCATGAATGATGTAATTGTATATACTCATAAAGATTGTTTTTTAAAATTTAATGGAAATAATCACCCTGAAAGAAAAGAAAGAATTGAAACAGTTAATAATTCTCTAAAAAAAATTAATAATGTAATTTTCAAAGAATCTGAAAACACAAGTTTAGAAAATATATATTTAGTACATCCTGAAATGTACGTAAAAAATTTATTCAATATGATTCCTAATGAAGGTTTAAAAAGTGTTGAAAAAGAACCTTATGCTGATACGTATTTATGTCCAAATAGCAAGAATGCAATTTTAAAATCTGTTGGAGCAGGAATTAATGCTTCAGATGATCTTATGAAAAATAAATCAAAAAGATTCTTTTGTTCAATAAGACCTCCAGGACATCACGCTGAAAAAATAAGAGCAAATGGGTTTTGTTTCTTTAATAATATTGCTATAACAGCTAAATATTTAATAAATAAATACTCTATAAATAAAATTGGAATAATTGATTTTGATGTTCATCATTGTAATGGTACTCAAGATATTTTTATTGACCAAGAAAATGTTTTTTTAGGTTCAATTCATCAATCTCCTCTTTTTCCAGGTACTGGTTCAAAAGATGAAAAAGGAAAAAATAATATATTTAATGCACCTATAAAAGCTGGAACCGAATCAAAAGAATTTATTGATATTTTTAATAAGACTATTATTGAAAATTTAGATAAATTTAAACCAGAAGTAATACTAATATCAGCTGGTTTTGATGCACATAAAAGAGACCCTTTGGCAAATATTAATCTTGAATCAAAAGATTTTTTTTATTTAACTAAAATAATTGCAGATCTTTCTAATATACACTGTGAAGGAAGGATAATTTCTTTTTTAGAAGGTGGTTATGATTTAATTGCACTTGAAGAAGCAATACAAGAACACATAAAAGCATTAATGATATAATATATGAAAAAAAAATTATTTTCAGTTTTAATAATCATTTTACTTATTTTATTTCCTGGATACATTGTAGGTCTTCTTCATCAAAATGTTTTAACTGGTTTAATTTTTTTAAATATATCAAAATCTATAACTAAATCTTCTGATTTTGTTTCTAATCTAAATAATTTAAATCAATATATGTATATTAATTCCTTACCTAATCTACCACAGGATTATTTTCCAATTTTTGATAAACCTCCTCTTGATAGACTAATAGATGGATATTCTTCTTGTGATGGAACAGCAGGCATTTATATGTGGATTCTAATGTTTAATGGTGTAAAAAGTGAAATTATTCCATTATATGAAGAAAACAATGAAATTTCATCACATTCAATTTTAGAGGTCAAATATAATTCAAAAAAATATTATATAGATCCTGTTTATAAAACTATATTTTTAAAAAATGATAATCAACCTGCGTCGTTAACAAATATATGTAACAAAAAAATAAAATCATCAACTAAAGAATATTTAGATAAACATGGTTATAATTATAATTTATTATGTAATTATAAAGAAGGTTTTAAAAAAAGCCCTAATGTTCCAAAATTTTTATTTAAAGTTTTACATTTAGTGC
>MDTG01173084.1_pt1 | contig 18848 bp, 14 predicted proteins | sample 811421 | NCBI WGS metagenome assembly MDTG01 (sample SAMN05326645, study PRJNA326480) | marine metagenome | isolation source: seawater | place: Pacific Ocean: South East | collected 2011
ATCCCGGACAGCTTGGGATACATGCGGAAATAGTTCTGGAAGGTGATCGAGGCCATGGTCTGGTTCTCGGGCTGGATTTCCACCCCTTCCTTGGCCTCTGCCGCCTGATGCAGGCCATTCGACCAGCGTCGACCGTCCATCATGCGACCGGTAAATTCGTCAATGATGATAACCTTGTCATCCTTGACGATGTAGTCGGTATCTTTCTTGAACATCACCACGGCGCGCAATGCCTGATCAAGGTGATGGACGACCTGCGTGTTCTCGACATCGTAGAGGTTGTCGGTTTCGAGCAGACCGGCGGCAATCAGGCGCTTTTCCATCTCTTCCACGCCCTCTTCGGTGAGCTGGATGCTGCGCGCCTTTTCGTCCTTGGTGTAGAAGCTCTCTTCCTCGGTCAGCGCGTCGCCGCTCTCCTTTTCCAGCGCTTCCTGATCCTTCACCAGCTGCTTCACCATGGTGTCGAGCGCGATGTAGAGTTCGCTCTTGTCCTCGGTCGGGCCGGAAATGATCAGCGGGGTGCGTGCCTCGTCGATCAGGATCGAGTCGACCTCGTCCACGATGGCGAAGTTGAAGGGGCGCTGGACCATCTGGCTTCGCTCCTGCTTCATGTTGTCGCGCAGGTAATCGAAGCCGAATTCGTTGTTGGTGCCGTAAGTGATATCGGCGGCATATGCGTCACGCCGGGCCGCTTCCGGCAGGTTCGGCACGATCACGCCGGTGGTCAGGCCCAGGAAACCGTACAGCTGACCCATCCATTCCGCGTCGCGGCGGGCCAGATAGTCATTCACCGTAACGACGTGGACGCCTTTGCCCTCGATCGCGTTGAGGTACGTCGCCAGCGTTGCCACCAGCGTCTTGCCCTCACCCGTCTTCATCTCGGCGATTTCGCCGCGGTGGAGCACGATACCGCCCACCATCTGCACATCGTAGTGGCGCATCCCCATGACACGCTTCGACGCCTCTCGCACGGTGGCAAAGGCTTCGGGTAGGATATCGTCGAGGGTCGCCCCTTCTTCCAGCTTCTTGCGGAACTTCAGCGTCTGCGCTTTCAGTTCATCGTCGGAGAAATCCTCCAGCTGTTCCTCAAGCGCGTTGATGCGCGCCACGGTCTTGTCGAGTGAGCGGACGTAACGGTCGTTGGACGAGCCGAAAATAGATTTGGCGATTGATTGCCACATGGTGGACTAACCCTGTCAGATAATATGGAAATAGGCCGCGCAGGGATGCGCAGCCGGAAGTCATCAGGCGATATGAAGGAACTGCAGCGCTATTCGCGCGCGCGGTCTGCCTGCAACTGGACGGTGGGTGTCCAGATGATAACGGGATGCTGTCCGCACGCCTGCTGCTTCTGCTGGTTGCGCGGCGTCTCGCGCATCAATTGCATGGGCTGCGTGGTGACTGGCTGGCAGTCTGCCGTTTCACCCGCTGCCGCCACGCTGACGACATTGGCCTGTGCCGCAACGGCAGGCGTGGCCGTAAGGCCAAGACCGCTGATAAGTGCAAGCAGAGTGAGCAACTGTCGAAGCATGTCGTTCTTCAGATAGCGTTTCATTCCTTAAAGTCCACTGACTAACATGCCACAGCGGTGAATTGTCGTGTTGGCGCGGAAGCAAAGGCCATTTATGGCCGGCTGCATGGACCTGGAAACATCACCGCTCGCCCTGCCCTTTCCCGAAATGCCGCCGATTGGCGGTGTAAAGCTGCGTGTTGCGCGGGCGGGATACAAGAATTGGGAGCGCGCCGACCTGACCTATGCCGAACTGGCAGAGGGTACGGCACTGGCCGGCGTGTTCACACGCAACGTGTGCTGCTCCAGCGAAGTGGAAATCGGGCGCGAGCAGGTGAAGCTTGGTCACGCGCGGGCGCTGGTGGTGAATGCCGGCAATTCCAACGCCTTTACCGGCTATCGCGGGCGCGAGGCGGTGGAACAGATCATGGCGCAAGTGGCGCACCATCTGAGCTGCAAGCCGTCCGACGTCCTCGTCTCTTCCACCGGTGTGATCGGTGTGCCGCTGCCGAAGGACAAGGCCAAGGCAGGCATCGCTGCCGTTCTGGAAGCGCCCGAAGTCTCTTATCAGGAGGCTGCACTGACGATCGGCACAACCGATACCTTCGCCAAAGGCGCAACAACTGCGGCCATGATTGGCGACACGCGGGTATCGCTGAACGGGATCATCAAGGGCAGCGGCATGATTGCGCCCGACATGGCGACTATGCTGGGCTACATCTTTACAGATGCAGCTGTCGATCCGGCGTTTCTGCAACAGTGCCTTTCTGCTGCAAATGCAGATACGTTCAACTGCATCACAGTGGATAGCGACACCTCCACCAGCGACACCGTGCTGGCCTTCGCAACTGGCAAGGCGGGTAATGCGCCGCTTGCCAGTCTCGCTGATCCGGGTGCCGATGCCTTCCTGGCGGCGCTGCAGGATCTGTGTCGCCAACTTGCCCACCTCGTTGTTCGTGACGGTGAAGGCGCGCAGAAGTTCATTGCCGTGACAGTGACCGGTGCCATGTCGGATGACAGCGCGCGCCGCGTGGGCCTTGCCGTTGCAAACTCTCCGCTGGTGAAGACAGCTATCGCGGGCGGCGATGCCAACTGGGGGCGCGTGGTGATGGCCGTGGGCAAGGCAGGCGAACCGGCAGACCGGGACAAGCTGGGAATTGCCTTCGGCGGCGTGTGGGCCGCCAAAGACGGGCTACCCCTGGCCGATTATGACGAAGCGCCGGTTGCCCGGCACCTTGAAGGGCGGGATATCGACATCACCGTCGATCTGGGACTGGGTGATGGCCGCGCAACCGTGTGGACCTGCGACCTTACGCACGGCTACATCAGCATCAATGCGGACTACCGTTCGTGAAGGTGCGCCCGTGAGCATTATTGACCGCGAAGTGCTGGCGATTTGCCGCGATGTGAGCGAACGCATTATCCTGCCGCGCTTCCGCAACCTTGCCGACCATCAGGTTGACGACAAGGGCGGCGGCGATCCTGTGACCATTGCCGATCACGAAAGCGAGGAAGCCTTGCAGGAGGCTCTTGCAAAGCTTGCCCCGGGCCTGCCCTGCGTTGGTGAGGAAGCCGCGCACCATGACAAATCCGTGCTGGAATATCTCAAGGGGCCTTGCTGGATTGTCGATCCGATCGACGGCACGCGCAACTTCGCCAGCGGACAGCCGCCGTTCGGCATCCTGATCGCGCAGGCCGATGGCGGTATGGCGCAAAGCGGGTGGATTTACGATTGCCTGTCAGGCCGCTTTTGCGCCGCCCATCGCGGCAAAGGTGCGTTTGTGGGCGGCGAGAAGATCAGCGCACGCACCACGGGGGAAGATCCGCCAGTGGCAGCCATATCGCTGATTTTCATGGACGAGGCGAAACGTGCGGGCATGATCGAGCAAATCTGCCCGCACTACCGCCTCACCGACATTCCCTATTGCGCGGCCGAGCAATATCCACGGCTGGCGCTGGGCACGAACGACGTCTCCATCTTCGAGCGTACGCTGGCATGGGACCATGCGGCTGGCTGCCTGTGGCTGGAAGAAGCGGGCGGCAAGGCCGCGCGTCCCGATGATGGTTCACCCTACCGGGTGGATCAATGGGATCGCAAGGGCCTGGTTGCAGCCGCCACCCCCTCCTTGTGGGAGGCGATGGCGGCCCGCATCAATTCTTTGGCCGCTTAAAGAACGCTTTCGAGCCAGTTCTTCAGCGCGCCCTTGGGAGCAGCGCCCATCTGCTGGGCGACGGGCTTGCCATCCTTGAACACCACCAGAAACGGGATCGACTGCACACCCATCTGGCCGGGCACATCGGGGTTTTCCATGATGTCCATCTTGGCGATCGTGACCTTGTCCGCCATCTCTTCAGAAATTTCTTCCAGTGCGGGCGCGATCATTTTGCACGGGCCGCACCAGTCGGCCCAGAAATCCACCAGCACGGGCTTGTCGGCGTCCAGCACATCGGACTGGAAGCTGGCATCGGTTACATTCACGGTCGCCATTATCGTTCTCCTGAATTCTCTTGGCACCATAACTAGGCGCTTCATTCAGGGACTCAATGCCCAGAGCGCAAAAGCTTTCCTTGGGCCCGCTGCTAGCTCGGCTTGTTCTGGCTGAGAAGGTTGGCCGGGATAGCGATCAGCTGCGGGGTCTGGGTGTACAACAATGCCGCCTCGATCGTGCGATCAGGGTAGATCGCAGACAGCGCGGCAGCATAGGCGCCCATCTGCCTCAGCGTGGATTCGGGCACCTGGGCCAGATCCGCAGGCGGGCGCCGGGCGGTTTTGAAATCGGCCACCAGCACACGGTCGGGCGTAATCAGCAGCCGGTCTGCCGTACCCGCGATAACCTGTTCGCCCACCGTTGCGGCCAGGGGCACTTCGGCCAAAGCATCCGGGCCGAACAGATCGCGCCATTCCGGCGTGTCGAGCACTGCCAGCGCGCGCGCCAGCATTTCGCCGCGTTCGGCTTCCGAAAGATCGGGCGCGTGGCGCAGCAACCAGGCCCGAGCACCGCTTTCGCGCATCTCGCGCGGGGTATCCGGCAGACGTTCGAGCAGGGCGTGGATCAGCACCCCGCGCCGTGCCGCGATGCCGGCCTGACTGGCGGGAAGCGGCGGATCGGCCCCTTGCTCCTCCGTTCCGGCAGAGGGTGCAAGTGGGCGTGGCGGGCGCGGTTCGGGGCCGATTGGCGTGGTCGCCCACTGCGGCAGGACAGGCGGGATCGGCAGTGCCTGCTGCGAGCGATGCGGCACAGGCGGCGCATGTTCGCCCTGCTCCAGCCGCCAGTCCCAATCCGGATCATCCAGCGGCTCTGCATCGAACAGCGGTGCAAGGCGGGCATACCAGCTATCTTCGGCAGGCTGCCTTTCCCGCTTGCCCAGCGCGCCGCCGATGAACAGCGCCTCCTCCGCACGGGTCATGGCGACATAGAGCAGGCGCCAGTGTTCCTCCCGCTCGGCCGCCTTCACTGCCTCGGCCGCAGCTTCGATAGGCCCGACACGCTCCTCAGCGCGCAGTGCTGGCATCGGGATCGTGCGCCCTGCTCCGCCTGGCAGGTGTTCCTCCAGCTCGATCCCCGAAGCGCGTGAAGCGTCAGGATCGCCGCAGGCATCGGCCAGAATGACAATCGGTGCCTGCAAGCCCTTCGAACCGTGCACCGTCATCACGCGCACCAGATCGCCCTGCCCTTCGGCCTCGCGCTTCAGTTCACCATCGCCTGCGTCGAACCAGCGGATAAATCCTTGCAGGCTGGGCGTGTTGGAGGCGCTGAATTGCTGCGCGGCGTTGAGCAGCTCGTCAATCGGGTCGTTGGCTTCCTTGCCCAGCCGCGCCACCAGCTTGCCGCGCGCTTTCCATGGGCCGAGCAGGATCCAATGCAAAAGCGCCTGCGGTGTTTCGAAATCGGCCAGCGCCAGCAATTGCGAAAGCATGGCTGCAGCTTCACGGGGCTTATGGCGGGCAAGGTCGCGCAGGTGATCCCACAATGCCACGCCCTTGTCGCGAGCGGCATGTTGCAACAAATCTTCCTGCGTCCACCCGAAAATCGGCGATACCAGCACGCAGGCAAGGCTCAGATCATCGCGCGGCTGAGCGGCAAAGCGCAGCGCCGCCATCAGGTCTTTCACCGCCAGCGGCGCGCCCAGACGAAGGCGGTCGACACCGGCCACCGGCACTCCGGCAGCGTGTAGTTTGGCGACAATCAGGCCTGCCAGTTCCTTGCGCTTGCGCACCAGCACCATGAAATCGCCCGGCGTTGCGTTGCGCGGGTTGGCCTTGTCTTTCACCAGCGGAAAGCCGCCGTCCCACATCTTCCTGATCTGCAGCGCGATCTTCTCGGCCATGCGGCGTTCGGGTTCTGACACGCCGATTTCGGGGCCGTCCTCGCCTTCGCTCTCCACCTCGTCCGGATGGCCGGGAACGGGCGCCCATAAGGTGACAAGGCCGGGTCGCTCGTCGCCGATGTGCGGTTCCGGCTTCCGGTCGAGGCCGAAATTGCCGTAGCCGATGGCTTCAATGGCTTCGTCCACGAAAGTGAGAACGCTTTGCGCCGTGCGGTAGGAGCGACCTAGCCCCAGATCCCGCAATTCGCGCGCGTCGATCCGCTGGCGCGACTGGGCGGCACCCTGCACCCATTCCGCCAGCCGCTTTGCATAGCTGGCGCGCGCGGCGGCGAAATTCTCCGGGCTGGTGCCCTGAAACCGGAAAATAGCCTGCTTGTAGTCGCCCACCACGAAGATAGTGCGCAGCCGCTCTTCCGCCTGTCCCAGTCCGGAAAAGAAATCGTCAGTCAGCGCGTCGATGATGGCCCATTGTGCTTCATTGGTGTCCTGCGCCTCGTCCACCAGGATATGGTCGAAACGGCGATCCAGCTTGTAGCGAATCCACGCCGACACATCCGAATTGCCGAGCAGCTGCGCGGCGCGCATGATCAGATCATCGAAATCGACGAAGCCTTCGCGCGCCTTGGCATCGTCCCAGGCAATGGCGAACTTGCGGCCAACTTCCAGTGCAGGCGTGATCAGATCGACAAGATCAATCAGCGTGACAAGACTGCGCACCGCAACAAGATCGGCCCGAGCTGCATCTGCAATAGCGAGAATATCGGGCACCTTCTTTTCGACATTGCCTGCCCACTTGGGCAGACCCTTGTCGTTAAAGATGCTGCGGTAAACTTCTGAAATGCCTGCCAGTCGATCTTCCGGATTCGCCCCAAACCAGCTTGAAAGTGGTTCGTGAACCTTGGCAGCATTGGCTGTGCCCCAATCAAGATAGGCATCGCGCACAGCACCCAGCGAGTAACACAAGGCAGAGCCATCGGCGCACTGCTGCGCCAGATCAGCACGGGTGATATCGGCGTCCAGCCCCAACAGCCGTTTGACGCGCGGCTCCATCGGTGGTTGCCATGCGCCGTTGCCGAACCAGACATCGCGGGCCGCAGCGCAGCGCATCAGCCAGCCGCGTGCTCCGTCCGGACCCATGCGCAGGGAAAGCGCCTCCAGCGCCGATTGCGCCGCCCGATCGCCTTGCTCCCACTCCATCAGCAGTTCACGCAGAACACGGTCGGCCAGCAAGTCGCGGTCGCGGTCTTCCATCGGACGGGTGCCGGGGATCAGGCCCGCCTCTTCCGGGAAAGCCGCCAGCAGCCACTGCGAGAACGCGTGAATAGTGTCGATACGCAGGCCGCCGCCGGGGCAATCGAGCACCGCGGCGAACAGCGTGCGCGCGCGAGCGCGAGTCTCGGCATCGAAGTCCGCCCCGATAGCGCGCAGATCCGAGACCAGTCTCTCGTCCTCCATACGCACCCAGTTTGCCAGCACTTCATTCACGCGGGTCGCCATTTCGGCAGCGCCAGCCTTGGTGAAGGTTAGGCACAGGATATGCTCTGGCCGCACACCCGGTGTCAGCAGCAGCCGCAACACGCGGGCAGACAGAACCTGCGTCTTGCCAGTGCCTGCCGATGCGGAGAGCCATACCGATTCCCGAGGTTCCACCGCCAGCGACTGGTTGTCCTTGAGGGGATAGACCCTGCCTGTTCCCCGGCCGCTCATTCTTCGTCCCCCTCTCTTCCCCGCCATTCGGCAAGGCGCATCAACTGGTCGTAGGTGTCGTATCCCGGCGCATTGGGATTGAGCCGCGCAGTGAACGGTTCCCTTCCCAGCAGCCAGCGATTCAGCGCGTCGTCAAGGAATTCGCGCGCCTTCGGCAGGAATTGGTCCGGCGGAATTCCGGTGCGCTTCTTTCCTTCAAGCAGCGGTGTTGAGACGTAGCCAAAACCGGTGGGATGATCCTTCGCCTTCGCCTTGCCGAGAGACCAGTATTCGAACTTCACCGGATCGCCCGTAATGTCCGCGAACCCGCCCGCCTGCGCGATCAGCCCGATTGTGCCGAGTTGCAGAGCAAACCCTTCCTCCACCTGCGCGCCGGTTGGCGGGCTGCCGGTCTTGTAATCCACGACAGCCAGCGTGCCGTCGGGCAGCCGGTCAATCCGGTCAGCCTTGCCGAAGATGCGAATCCCGCGCTCGGTCATTTCACCCCATTGCTCGATGGCAACGGGCTTGCGCTCCGGCTCGGCCTCAATCGTCTGCGCCACCCATTCCAGCGCCGCCAGCAGCCGCGGTCGCCACAATGCGCGCATGAGGGGGTGAGCCGACATGGCGCGAAGGCGCCTGTCCGCAATCTCGGTCAGATCTCCCTCGCCTTTGTGCCAATCTTCAAGAATCGCGTGCGCCAGCTCTCCCTGCCATGCAGGGCTAGGCTCCGCGTCGACATGATCCAGTTCTCCCAGATGCAGCAGCTTTGCGGCGTAGTATTGGTACGGGTCACTGCGCAGCCGGTCGAGCGCGGTGACGCTGATATCCTGCTGCCGCATCCTGGCAGGAGGGCACGGCTGCGGACGCGGCGCATGGGGAATGGGCGGCGGATCGTCCAGCGCACGCGCGAGTTTCACCACGTCCTCGTCCTCATGGCGTTGCACAAGATCTTCCCCCAGCAGTGCACGCACGCGCAGCAGGAAGCGCGAGGCGATGGCTGGGCCGGCCAGATCGCGCCGCGAACGTATCAGCACCGCTTCAGGCGCGCCGAGGGCACCGGCCAGATCGTGCGCGGCCAGACCAATGCGGAAATCCGCTCCCGGCACGCCCAGCGCCCGTAACACTCCGGGCGCAAGAAGCGGGTCTGTGGCCGGGCGCGGTGGCCATGTCCCCTCGTTCAAGCCGGCGCAGATCACCAGATCGGCGCGGGTCATGCGCGCTTCGAGAAGACCGTAGATGGCCACGCGCGGGTGGCCACCATAGGGCGGGCGCACGGCGACCCGGTCCATCGCGTCGCGCAGCACATAGGGCACGTCCCCAGCTTCGACGGGGGTGGCGATCTCGCGCGCGTGAAGCCGCAAATCCTCCACAAAAGCGGATAGCGCACGGCCATCCTCGCGCGCCCATAGTCCCTCGCCGCAAAGGGCTTCTCCGGCAGCCGCAAGAAGATCCAGCCATGTGGCGAGTTCTGCCGCTTCCCCCGCATCCAGAAGAGGCGAAAGACTGCCTTCAACCTCGTGCCACCATGGTTCGACACCCGCCTTTTCCGCCAGCGGACGAAGCGGCGCAAGCCCCGGCGACTTGCGCGGCCCGCGCAAATGCAGCTCAAACCGCCGCGCGGCGCGCAGCCATGCCGCCCGCCCTTCTCCGGCTGCTACCAGAGGGTGTTCCAGCAGTGCAATCAGGGGGACTGGCGCAGCAGGTTCGGCAGCAAGCTCGGACAGCAGCAACAGCACACGACCAGCGGCAGTCACGCCCAGCGCGCGGCCTGCAGAATCGTCCGCTTCTATGTGCCAGCGTCGCAAATGTTGCGCCACGCGCCCTGCCAGACCGCGATCGGGCGTGACCACGGCCACTCGCTTTTCCGGCACTTCCAGCGCTTCGCGCACCATAAGTGCGATGGCCTGCGCTTCCTCCTCGGGATTGGCGGTCTCGACCAGTTTGACGCCGGACATTCGGCGCTTGGCGGCTGGCAGCTTCACCCAGGCCTTGCTGGCTTCAGGTGGTAGGAACAAGCTGGATATCGCGTGCGTGCGCTCCGGCGGTCCCTTCGCCAGTCCCGCGCGATGCCATTGCTGCACTTCGCCGCGCGCCACACCCATACGGTTCAGCAGCAGCTTCAGGTGATATTGCGGGTGGGTCAGCGCGTCCCCGCCGGTAAAGGGCGATTCGCCGGACTTGCTTCCCGCATTGCCAAGCTCGTCCCAAACCTCGTCCCCCATCGACAGATCAAGATCGGGAAGAATGACGGCACCCTGCGGCAGTTCGGCCACCGTGCGCAGCAGCCGGGCCAGCGCGGGTGCCGCACTGGTGACGCCGGCGGCGACGAACGGTGTTTGCGGCGGGTGATCCCGCAATCTGCGCGCCGCCTCCCTGAAAAGCATGTTGCGCCGCGCCGCCGCATCGCGTTCGCCACGCTGCTGCAATTCGGCCAGCCAGAGGCGCTGGACGGTGGCGAACAGGTGGAGATTGTCGCGCCAGTGATCCGAGAGGTCGCCGACAAGGTCTATCACCGGCTCAGACAACAGATCGTCTGGCGCAATTTCTTCTACCAGCAGCCGGTCCATGACCTGTCCGGTTTCGCGCGCAAGTCTCAGCAATGCCGCGCCCTTTGGCGCCTTTTCACCGCGGACATCGCGGATAAGTGCGGCAAGGCGCAGCCAGCGGCGGGTGGGATCGGCGGCCGGTGGGATCGCGGCTCCTGCACCCAGCGAATCGAACAGCGGGCCAAGCGATTCGTCCAGATCGAGATCGCCCACCAGCACCATGAGCGGCATCAGCAGGCCCTTGCTCCCGGTTTCCCCGGCGTGCCGAACGAAAGCCTCGCTCATGGTGCGCGCGGCGCGCGCGCTGGGTAGCAGCAGGGTCAGACGCGCCAGGCCGAAGGGTTCTTCAGCGTATCGCGGCACCAGTCCGGCGACCAGCGCATCGGCAAAGCCGCGATGCGCGGCAATCGAATAAACCTGTGGTGTTTGAACGTCTTGCCGCCCCGTCATCAGCGCAGCCTAGACGCGGTTTCAGACTTCCGAAAGGGCTTCTTCGGTCGGCCTGATCGCTTGCGGCGTGCCCACTTCAAACCAATGTCCGGTAAAGGCCATGCCGTACAGTCGCCCTTCCTCGATGGCACGGCTCCAGAACACATTGGTAGAAAAGGCACCTTCTGGCGCATCGCGCATAAGGCGTTTGGAAATCAACTGGATGCCGGTAAAGATATAGGGTGCGATCCTACCGGACTGCCGGCGTCTGAGGCGGCCTTCTGCGTCCATATGGAAGTCGCCCTTGCCATTGAAATTATGCGCCGCCTTGTGCGTCACCATCAGCAGCAACGCATCCATCTTGTCCGCATCCCAGAACGCGGAAAGGTCGGCAAAGGCGTTCACCGGGCCATCCAGCCAGATATTGTCTGAGTTCAGACAGAAGAACGGATCGGGCAACTGATCGGCGGCCTTCACAATGCCGCCGCCGGTTTCCAGCAGTTGTTTGCGCTCGTCCGAAATCGTCACGCGGGGGGCTACGCGCTCCTTCAGATGGGCCTCTATCGAATCGCCGAGATAGTGCACGTTGACCACGGCACGCGCCACGCCAGCATCGGCCAGCTTGTCCAGCGCGTGATCGATTAGCGGCTTGCCCGCTACACGCACCATCGGCTTTGGCTGTGTTGCGGTGAGCGGACGCATCCGCTTACCCAGCCCGGCGGCAAGCACCATCGCAGTATCGCTGGCCAGAGTGCTCACGCCAGGCTGCCTCCCTGCTCGGCGCGAACCGCGTCCGGTATGTTGGCGGCAAACCAGCGTGCGACCGGTTCCAGCGCCGGATGCGCCAGATCGCGCTCCATGGCTTCCCACACGCGCGGGATCATTGGCAGGTAGCGTTCTTTCCCGTCGCGCTTCCACAGGCGGGTGAAGATGCCAACAATCTTGGCATTCCGCTGTGCGCCCAGCACGGCGTAGTCGGCATCGAAAGTATCATCCACGTCCATCCGTGAACGATAGTGTTCCAGCATTTCACTTTCGAGATCGACAGACACATCTCGCCGCGCGTCCTGCAACAAAGAGACAAGATCGTAAGCGCGGTGGCCCACCAGTGCATCCTGGAAATCGATCAGGCCCTGTTCGCCGGTATATTCACCCTTCGGGCGAAGCAGCATGATGTTCTCTGCATGATAGTCGCGCAGCACGGTCACGCCAGGCTGCTGGCGGATCAGGAGTGGCCCCAGCGCCTCTCTCCAGGCGGTGGCAAAACCCATTGCATCGACTTTTACGCCAGCAGCGGCGCAGTACCAGTCGGGGAAGAGCGATGCCTCGCGCAGGTAAGTTTCCAGCGTGTAGCTCGCGAACGGCCCTGGCGGGCACCTGTGCAGGGCCACCAGTGCATCAATCGCATCACGGTAGGCGCGGCGTTCTTCCACCGGATGCGTGTCGAGCCAGTCTCGCATGCGGTCATGCCCGAAATCCTCGATCAGCACGAGGCCGCGCTCGGGCGCTTCGGCATAGATTTTCGGCGCGCGAAGGCCCTGTCCGATCAGCCACTTGCCAACATCAAGAAAGGGTTTGGGATCTTCGTGCGGGGGCGGCGCGTCCATCAGCATGGCGTGATTGTCACCCGTGCGGACACGGAAATAGCGGCGGAAACTGGCATCGCCGGGCAGCGGCTCAATCTCGGCGCCTTGCCAACCGGCGTTTGCGAGAAAATCGTCCAGCCCTGCAGGAAGTGTTGTGGTCATGGCCAGCGTCCTTGCCAATCCGCGCCCGCTTCCACAACGGCCAAGCGCCCTTCGCCCGCAATTTCCAGCGCAATTTGCAGGCAACCTGCCTCATTGGCAAAGCCACCCGCGCGATCGGGCCATTCTGCCAGCAGGGCAGCACCTTCACGGTAATCGTCCAGACCAATCTGTTCGACTTCACCGGGGTGCTCGATTCGATAGAAATCCGCATGCACCACCGGAGGGTCGAGATGGTCGTAAGTCTCGATGATCGTGAACGTCGGAGATGGCACCTCGCCTTCGTGCCCCAATGCCAGCAGGATGGCGCGCGATAGCGTGGTCTTGCCGGTGCCAAGCCCGCCAGACAGGGCCACGACATCTCCGGGCCGCAATTTCCCTGCTATGCGCTGCCCCAGCGCCTGCATCGCCGCAATGTCAGGCAGTTCCAGTTTCAAGGCAGCTTCACCGTTGCTGTTGTCCCCGCGCCCTTTTCGGACTGGATTTCCAGCCTGCCGCCGTGCGCCTCGATCAGTTGCCGGGCGAGCGGCAGGCCGAGGCCTCGCTTTCCTTCCCTGCCGTTGCTGCCGGTAAGCCGATAGCCGTCCAGTGCGCGGGCGAGTTCACTGGGGCGCATCCCCTCCCCATTGTCAGAAATGACGATTCGCGCGCCCGATTTGCGCCGTGTCAGAGCGACGAGGATACGCCCGCCTTCGGGTGTGGCGGCAATGGCATTGTCGAGCAGGTTGCCCACCGCGCGGCCCAACTGGCGGGGGTCGGCCTGAACGGAACCTGCGCTCTTGTCCCCGCGCAGATCCAGCGTGATGTTCTTTGCATCGATCGCTTCCTCGCGCGCTCTTACCACCTGGGTCGCGAAGCTGAGCAGCTCCACTTCTTCGGCCGCGATGGGCAACAAACCCGCCTCGCTCTGCGTCAGGTCCAGCACCGATTCTATCTGCTGGGACAGGCGCTCCACCGATGCGATAATCGCGCCGACATATTCCTTGCCCTGATCAGATAGTTCGCCTGCCACGCCCGATTGCAGCAGCTCGGCAAATCCGCCGATGGAGGTTAGCGGCGTACGGAATTCGTAGCTCATGTTGGCAAGGAAGCGGGTTTTCACCGCGTCTGCTTCTTCCAGCGCCTGATTGCGTTCGCGCAGCGCCTCCTCCGCCTTGGTGGAATCGGTGACGTCCAGCACGGTCAACAGGCCGTTGCCATCGGGCAGCGGCACGCCCGCAAATTCCAGCGTGCGCCCGTCCGACAGCACCACGCGGCCCCCGCGCTGCTTCCGATCCAGCGTCGCAGCTCGAACGACTTCGCCAATGGCCTTTCGTTGCGCGGGGCGAGCGAGGCGGTTGGAAATACGGTCCAGCAGCTCGTCAACATGGGGATGCTTGTCGAAGAACTCCTCCGGCAAGCCCCAGATCGCCGGAAAACGCCGATTCCACAGCTGCATCCGTCCATCGGGTGCAAATACCGCAAGCGATTCGAACAGCGAATCGAACGTGGCGGTGCGGGTGCGCAGCAAGGTGTCGCGCGTGGCCGAAAGTGCCAGCTGTTCAGACCGGTCCTCCGCCACCAGCACCAGTCCACCATCGGGCAGCGGCTGGGCAACGATCCGCAAGTGCGTGCTGTCGGCCAGCGTCCAGGTGTGCTCGACCGGAGCGTCTTCCACAAACCAACCAGCAAGTTCGGCTCGCCAGGACGGAAAATCGCGCGTCTCCGGCAAGCGACCGGCATCGCGGGCAAGGTCAAGAAAGCGGTCGAAATCCGGTGGATCGATCCGGGTGGAACTGGGCAGAGCGAAGATGCGCTGGAACGGCTGGTTAGAAAAGGCCAGACGCCGGTCGGGATCGAATTGCGCCACACCGATGGAAAGCTGATCCAGCATGGATCGCTGCGCTGCACGGAACGCACGGAAGGCGCGGGTCTGTTCTTCCATTTCCTCAATATCGATGGCGTACCCGGCAACCCCCTCTTCACCCAGCGGAAGGTCCGATACGCGCAATGTGCGGCGCTGGTTGCCCACGGTGGCCTGTACAATCCGTTCCACAGGCATATCCTGAGTGTGCGCCTGCCCCGCAATTTGCGCGGCAGTCAGACCATCAACCGTCTCGACAAGCTCAATCTGCTCTTCAACGACGCTGGTGGCGTCCTTTGCCCCCACGGCCGCGACATAGGCGCTGTTCACAAGACGCAGGTCCATTTCCGGACCGCGGAACCACATCGGCATCGGCGCCGCCTCAATCAGACCGACGAGGGCAGCGAAATCGTTGCGTGCCCTTGCCGTTTCCTCGCGCAGGCGGGCCAGCTCGCCCTGGCTTTCCGAAAAGTCGAACCACCACACCATTGCCGCTCCGCCCGAAGCGATAACCGGATCGGCCAGTTGCCCGCGCACTGCCAGGCTCTTGGTCGACCCCTTGGGCGTCACCACCATCCTGAACGGCGCGGCGGTCTTTTGCGTTCGGCGCACAGCCTCGCGCAAATCCTTCAGATCTTCTTCGACCAGCCCGCCATCAAGTTCGGTCAGGAAACCGGGCAAGGCATCCATGCCCAGCCATTTCGCCAACCTGTCCGGCCCCTCGATCTTGCCGTCGGGGCGTACCAGCAGCGGAATGGCCGGCGCATCGTCGATCATGCGCGAAAGGCGGCGAACGGAATTGCGCGCATGTCTTGCCGCCCGCGCGCGCTGGAGCGAACCCACGACCAGCCACACCGCGCCAAAGGTCCACGCGGCCAGCATCAGGCCCAGCAGGGCCATGGCAGAAGGCGTCAATTCCATCGTCTATGCAGCTATGAGAGCAGGCGCAGACTTGCAATGGCAACGAAGGGGATGCCGACAGTCCTGAAGCCAAAAAAGAAACGCCCCGGCGCGTAAGGCCGAGGCGTTGCATGATTAGTGTAACGCGCTGGCGCGCGATCAGTAGCGGTAGTGTTCCGGCTTGAACGGCCCCTCCACCGGCACACCGATGTAATCGGCCTGCTGCTGGCTGAGCCTGGTCAGCTTCACGCCCAGTTTGTCGAGGTGCAGTGCGGCAACCTTCTCGTCCAGCTTTTTGGGCAGGACATAAACATCGTTCTCATATTCGTCATGACGCTGCCAGAGTTCCATCTGCGCCATCACCTGGTTGGTGAAGGAACAGCTCATCACAAAGCTGGGGTGGCCGGTGGCGCAGGCCAGATTCACCAGACGACCCTTGGCCAGGACGATGATTTCCTTGCCGTCGGGGAACTTCACCAGATCGGTGCCGGGCTTCAATTCGGTCCACTCGTAGTTGTCGAGCGCGCTGATCTGGATTTCGGAATCGAAATGACCGATGTTGCACACGATGCTCATCGGCTTCATCGCCTTCATGTGTTCGGCGGTGATCACGTCCTCATTCCCGGTGGTGGTGACGAAGATATCGGCGCGCTTCACGCCGTCTTCCATGGTCACGACCTCGTAGCCTTCCATCGCCGCCTGCAATGCGCAGATCGGGTCAATCTCGGTAACAAGCACGCGCGCGCCGCCATTGCGCAGGCTTTGGGCGGAGCCCTTGCCCACGTCGCCATAGCCCGCGACCAGAGCCACCTTGCCCGACAGCATCACATCGGTTGCACGGCGGATCGCGTCGACCAGCGATTCGCGGCAGCCGTAGAGGTTGTCGAACTTCGACTTGGTGACAGAATCGTTCACATTGATCGCGGGGAACGGCAGCTTGCCTTTCTTGGCAAGGCCATAGAGGCGGTGAACGCCGGTGGTCGTCTCTTCCGAAACGCCAAGGATGTTCTTTACCGACTTCGTAAGATAACCCGGCTTGCGCTTGAGAAATTCCTTCAGCGAACGCTGGAATTCGACTTCCTCGGCATTGCCCGGCTCAGGCAGTTCCTCGCCCGCTTCCACGCGTGCGCCCCACAGCGCGAACATCGTGGCATCGCCGCCATCGTCCAGGATCAGGTTGGCGGTCTGGTCTTCATCGTCAGCAGTGGACCAGTCGAAGATCTTGCCGACATAGTCCCAATATTCTGCCAGGCTCTCCCCCTTCACGGCAAAAACCGGAATATCCTGCGCGGCAATGGCAGCGGCGGCGTGATCTTGCGTGGAGAAGATATTGCACGTCGCCCACCGTACTTCGGCGCCCAGTGCAGTAAGCGTCTCGATCAGCACGGCGGTCTGGATGGTCATGTGCAGGCTGCCGGTGATGCGCGCGCCTTTCAGCGGTTGCTCGTCGCCGAATTCGTCTCGCGTGGCCATCAGGCCCGGCATCTCGGTTTCAGCAATGTTGATTTCCGCGCGGCCATAGTCGGCCAGGGAGATATCCTTGATGATGTAATCGTTGAAAGCGGCGTCGGCCACGGACAGGTCTCCTGAAAAATTCGGGTGATGCGTCGCCGGGGCTCCATGCAACGCCGATATTGCGAAGCGCCATAGGCGGCTGCCCTGCGGTGAACAACCCCTACGGTGTCAACTCACGCAGTCTGGCCGCATTGCGCTTGCGTCTAACGCGCCAGCACCTATGTCGGTGCCCGGACGGTGACAGGAGGATTACCAAATGACGATTTCCAAGGGTGACAAGCTTCCCGATGTTAAGCTGGTAAAACCGACCGGTGACGGCCCGGAAGCCGTTCAATCCAGCGATTTCTTCGCCGGAAAGAAGGTTGCGCTGTTCGCCGTGCCGGGTGCTTTTACCCCCACATGCTCGGCCAAGCATTTGCCCGGATTTGTCGAGAAGGCCAATGAACTGAAGGCAAAGGGTATCGACGAGATTGCCTGCACGGCGGTGAACGACGCATTCGTGATGGGCGCGTGGAACAATGCGGATGGCAGTGACGACGTCACGATGCTGGCCGATGGCAGTGGCGAGTTTGCCAAGGCACTGGGCCTCGATGCCGATTTCTCCGCTTTCGGCATGGGCACCCGCTCAAACCGCTATTCCATGATCGTGGACGATGGCGTCGTTACCGAGATCAACGTGGAAGGTCCGGGCGAGTTCAAGGTTTCCAGCGCGGAGCACATGCTCGGCCAGTTGTGACCATGCAAATGAACTGAAACACGAAGGGCGCCCGTTAGCGGCGCCCTTTTTGTAAGTAGATCGGACACCTGCGGTGAATATCATGCAAGCCCTGACACAATCCCGCCCGCTCCTGTGGCTGATCCTTTCTTTGCCGGGCGTCTGGATCCTGGGGAACTGGGCGCTCACACCGCAAACCTACGGTTATGGCCATGCTATCGGCGACACCGGTGACTGGGCAGCCTGGCTTCTAATGGTGACACTGGCAGTTACACCTGCCCGGTTGCTGTTTCGCAAGGCTGGCTGGGCCATCTGGCTGATGCGCAGGCGGCGCGATCTTGGTGTTGCCAGCTTTACCTATGCGGCGCTGCACACGATAATCTACGTATGGAACAAGGCGGCGCTGATGCCGGTGCTGGACGAAGCGACCAATGCGGACATGTTGGCCGGATGGCTGGCGCTGGCCTTGTTCATACCGCTGGCGGTTACATCGAACGATAAGTCCGTGCGGGCCATGAAACGCGCGTGGAAGAAGCTACACCGCCTCGTATATCCTGCGGCAGTGCTGATGTTCGTGCACTGGGTACTGGCCAGTTTCGATCCGACGACGGCCTGGATCCACATCGGGATCATGGCCGCCATCGAGATCGTCAGGATTGCCTTGCAGCAGCGTCAAAGTGTGACGTAGCGGCGCAGGCGTGCAAGTTCGTCCGCATCAACATACTTGCCGATTTCACGATCGAATTCAGCCAGATCCGCATACGGGCGGTATTCTTCAAACTCGCCGACCATCCGATCGGTCATACCGGGAATGAGCGCGATGGCTTCCGCCGATGCGTCGTTCAGATTGACCGGCACGAACACGTTTTCCAGCACCGTTGCTGCATCCTCTTCGCTCACGTTGGCGAGCAATACCGCGTTGAGCTGGGTGACGTCGGCATAGGGCTGTCCTGCAACGATAGCGTCGGCCAGTTCCTGCGATACACCTTCCACGGCCACCAACTCTTCAGCTGAGGCGAGGCTCGCATTGATCACTGTAGCAACTTCTGCAGCCGCCGCTTCGGTCTCTACCGGCTCCATTGTCTCCACGTCCGAAGGCACTTCGCTGGTGTCGCCGCACGCCGTCAGCGTCAGGGCCGTGCCGGCCATCGCGGCGGCGAGTACAATCTTGCGCATATTCATATCCTTATAGTCTGTGGCATTATTGGTTGGATGGGATGTCTCATGGCCCCCTCCCCTGTCTAGTCGTCCCACGACACATCAACGCCGAGGCTATCGATATTGGGGACGAAATCGGGATGCGCGCGGCGCATGGGATCGGCATCGAGAATGGTCGATTCGCCGTCGATGCTGGCGGCTACCATCAGCAGGGCTATCGCGACACGAATGATATAGGGGCTGGTTACTGTAGCAGGCACCAGTTTGTCACCACCGAACGTGATAAGGCGGTGCGGGTCACACAACAACGTATGCGCGCCGAACAGGCTGAGCTCCGTATGCCAGGTGAGGCCGCCTTCATAAACCTTGTTCCAGAACATCACCTGACCGCGCGCCTTTACGCCAAGGGCAATGAAGATCGGCAGCAGATCGGCGGGGATATAGGGCCACGGGGCCGCTTCGACCTTGG
>MDTG01344043.1_pt1 | contig 18848 bp, 19 predicted proteins | sample 811421 | NCBI WGS metagenome assembly MDTG01 (sample SAMN05326645, study PRJNA326480) | marine metagenome | isolation source: seawater | place: Pacific Ocean: South East | collected 2011
TATAACCTTGGTGCATGTCATCAAAGATTGCTTGCAACTCTGGATCTGCATCAATGTATTTGTTAAGTTTTTGGAAATATCCACCTTCAATAAATGCTCCTAACCATTGACTATCAGAAACTATCATTGAATATTTTTCCTCACCTGAAGTTAGTGAAGCTGCAACATTTGTATAGAAAGTATCCCAAGGGATAAAGTCTAATGTAAGCTTTATTTCAGTGTCTCCTGATTGAGGAAAGTTTGAATTAAAATATTCTTGCATGAAACGAGTAGGTGGCCAATCTGGTGCCGCCATAATAATCTCGACTGTCTTAGATTGAACAGCCTTTGACACTCCAATTGAAAGTACAATTGAAGCTAAAAATGCAAGAAAGGTCTTTTTTGTTAAATTTAACATTTTACCTCCCATTAATTAAATTTAATTAAAAACAATAAATCATAAATTACAACAATAAATATAAAGAATCTTTACGTAATTATGAAAATATTCCATTTCTCCAAGGTTTTTTTGATGGTTTTTTTAGTTTTTCTTAAATTTATATATAAAACTGATTTAGAATGAATTTAAATATAATTAAAATTCAATAGTTTTTATGATTGATGAATCTATAAAAAAATTTTTAAAAAGAGAGATAAAATATTTTGATGAATCTCAAGATGAGAAAAATAATCCATTAAATTATTTTAGAAGATCAAGAATTCATTGGTTATATTTATTAAATATTCTTTTTGCTTATTACGAAAAAAAAATAATTACCAAAAGTGACTTAATCCATAAAATCCAAGTATCACATATTACAATACTTAAATACATCAAAGAGTCGATCGAATTAGGGATAGTTATAGAAGAAAGATCTAAAATTGACAAAAGAAAAGTAGCTCTTCATCCATCTACAAAACTTATTTCGTCTTTCGAAGAATTCTTTTATGAAGAAACTAGAGATTTAAAAAATTTATTTGAAGAAAGAATGGAAAACTAAGCTGTAAGCGCGCTAACACCAGTATCAGATGAAAACAAATAAGAGTTGTTAACATCAAATTGTATATTAATATTTTCACCAGTTTTATATTTAATTGCCTCTTCTTCAGCTAAAATCATTTTTAGTTTTGTATCATTTATAATCAGATCTAAAATTGTAACATCACCAAGAGGCTCTTTTAAAAATATTTTAGCTTCAAAAGAATTATTACTATTAGAAATACTAATATCGTTAGGTCTTATGCCAAACATTAATTCTGTTGAGTTAAAATTTGGGTCAACTTTTTTATCCATAGTTGAAAGATTTCCAAATGGTAATTCAATTTTTTGATTATTAATTTTAGCAGAAATTAAATTCATCTCAGGAGAACCAATCATTTTTCCAACATACAAATCCTTGGGATGTTCATAGAGTTCATCTGGAGTTCCCTTTTGTACAAATTTACCATCTTTAATAATAGTAATATTATCACCCATAGTTAAAGCTTCGAGTTGATCAGGCGTTGCATATACCATTGTCATATTTAAATCTCTTTGAAGTCTTTTGAGTTCAGCTCTAGTATCGTGTCTTAATTTAGCATCTAGATTTGCAAGTGGCTCATCTAATAATAACAATTTTGGTTGCTGTATTAGCGCTCTACCAATAGCTAATCTTTGCTGTTCACCACCTGACAATGTATCAGGCTTTCTATCCAAAGCATGACTAATTCTAAGCATTTCTGCTGTCTCGGAAATTCTTTTACTTATCTCAGATGTGTCAATTTTTTTCTTTTTAAGTGGATATTCAAGATTTTGTCTTGTTGTTAAATGTGGATACAATGCAAAAGTTTGAAATACCATTGCCATTTCTCTTCCTTGAATTGGGGCATTTGTATAATTCGTATCATTAAACCATACTTCTCCATTTTGAGTCTGTTCTAAACCAGCAATACACCTAAGAGCAGTTGTTTTGCCAGCAGCTGATGATCCAAATAGAACTGCAAACTCATTTTTTTCAACTGAAAACCCAAAATCACTTAAAGCAATTAAGTCTTCATATTTTTTAGTTATATTTTTTAATTCTAAATATGCCATATTTTAGTATGTTGCTCTACCACCACTTATATCAAAGACCGCTCCAGTAGTAAAAGAGTTTTCTGCAGAAACCATCCACGCAACCATTGAGGCTAGCTCATCAACTTTAACAAACCTGTTTCGTGGTATTTTTGACAACATATAATCAATATGTTCCTGACTTATTTGATCAAAAATCTTTGTTTTTGCAGCAGCAGGTGTGACACAATTGATTGCAATATTAAATTCAGCAAGTTCTTTTCCAAGAGATTTTGTTAAAGCTATGACCCCGGCTTTAGCTGCACTATAAGCAGAAGCGTTTGGATTACCTTCCTTTCCAGCTATACTCGCTATGTTAACAATTCTTCCATAATTTTTATTAATCATATGTGGAACTACAGCTTTACAACAATTAAATGTTCCATTTAAGTCAACATTTATAACATCTTCCCAATCTTCGTTTGGATATTCCCAAGTTTTATATGAGGGTCCAGCTATTCCTGCATTGTTTACAAAAATATCTATTTTTATATATTTATCAATTATTGAATCTAAAGTTTTTTTTACTTTATCAAAATCAGTAATATCAATTTCAAAAATATCTAAATAGTTTACTTCTTTTTTGCTTAATGCCTCAGAAGTTGCTGTAACATCCTTGTCTATATTAATAATTTTAGCTCCAGACTTTTGTAATCTTTTAGCTATAGCATATCCAAAGCCCTGAGATGCGCCAGTTATAACTGCAATATTATCTTTTAAATCAAGTTGGCTCATATTTTATTTAAATATAGCTTTAACTAAAACCATAAATCTATCCATATTTTGACACAAGTGAGTCTAAAGCAGATTTACATTTTTCTGTTGCATCCCATGCTTCAGGCCAAAAACATAAATCTATAGTCCACCAATCATGATCAATATTTTCTTTCGCAAGAACAGGTACAATTTTATCAAAGTCTAAAATACCATCACCAAATGGAGGATGTGCACTTGTTTCATCATTACCATCTGCATCTTTATGACATGTATTATCTGAGTCTATTAAATGAATGTGATTTATCCTTCCACTAAATTTATTAATGAGCTCAATTTGATTATCGACTAAATCCTTTTCACCTTGCTGCCTTGCACCTATAACACCAAGCATTTGTCCGTGACATGTGTCATACATTAAACCAAAATTACTGTGTTGCAGTTTATCTAAAACCTTTAAAACGTAAGAAGGTTTATTAAATGCAAAACCAGGTTCAAATTCCCAAGTTACATATATGCCTTTATCTGCAGCATAATTAATACAAGTATCCCAAGTTGAGGTTAATCTCGAAAACAATGTATCAAAATCAATATCATTATGAATAGTTGGAGGTTGTACGCAATCAACTCTCACACCTTTAATTCCAAGATCAACAGCAAAATCTACATTTGATTTAAATTCTGATATATATTTAGAGGGGTCAGTTGTATTTAATAACTCTTCACTCCACAAATCTTGGGCAAAACCAGAAAATGATAATCCCCAATTGCTCATCTTTTCTTTTAATGCGTCTCTTTGTTCTTTTTCTGGGTGATTGTGCGGGTTTGGATATCCATTAAACCCCCCAAGCTCCATTCCATCAAATTTCAGTTTTGAAAGCGTTTCTCCAACAGTATCAAATGGTATTGGACTCTCACCATATGGACCAACATTATAAGCCCATGTACCGATAGATGTTTTCTTCATTTTGCCTCCTAATTAATTCCCAGGATTTTTTTGTTAGCTTCTTTATTATCTCCACTTTTATCAATGAAATCATCAAACGCACCTTGAGATACAGTGATAATGTGATTTTGAATAAAAGGCGCACCTTCTTTTGCACCTTGAACAGAGTCCTTAATAGCACACTCCCACTCAAGGACAGCCCATCCACTAAAACCATAGTAAGTAAGTTTTGTAAATATGCTAGAAAAATCTACTTGCCCATCTCCAAGTGAACGAAAACGTCCTGCTCTGTCTCTCCAATCAACATAACCTCCATAAACACCATTACGACCAGATGGATTAAATTCAGCATCTTTAACGTGAAACATTTTAATTCTATCATGATAGAGATCAATATAATGAAGGTAATCTAATTGCTGTAATACAAAGTGACTTGGATCATATAAAAGATTACATCTTGGATGACCATTTACAGCATCTAAAAACATTTCCCATGATGCACCGTCATGAATATCTTCACTTGCATGAGCTTCATAGCATAGATCAACACCATTATCTTCATATACATCCAAAATAGGTTTCCACCTTTTTGCTAATTCCTTAAATCCATCTTCAACAAGACCAGGTAGTCTTGGTGGCCAACTATAAATATAAGGCCATAATAATGCTCCAGGAAAACTAACAGATACATCTATGCTTAGATTTCTTGAGGCTTTGGCTGCCATTTTCACTTGATCTACAGCCCATTCTTGTCTTGATTTTGGATTATTATGAACTTCGCTAGGTGCAAACTGATCAAATCCAATATCATATGCTGGATGAACTGCTACTAGCTGGCCTTGCAGGTGGGTTGAAAGCTCACTTATCTCAACATTGTTATTTTTGCAAATTCCTTTTAAATCATCACAATAATCTTTACTCTCTGAAGCTTTCTTTAGGTCAATCATTCTAGAATCCCAAGTGGGGATTTGAACACCCTTATAACCTAAGTCCGCTGCCCACTTAGTAATATTTTCTAATGAATTGAATGGTTCTTTATCTCCAGCAAATTGAGCTAAAAAAATTGCAGGACCCTTTATAGTCATATTCCCCCCAAATATTTATTATAAAATCATACTGCTATGAATTGATAAAGAAAGCAATTATATAAATATTCTTTATAGATTAAATTTTTATTTAATATTCAATAAATAAAAAAATTTGAGGAAAAATGAAAATTGGTTTTAACATGCTTTTATGGACAACAAATCTTGTTGAGGATCAATTTGATCTTTTAGAAAAAATAAAAAATGTTGGGTATGATGGTGTTGAAATTCCAATTTTTGGAGGAGAAGAAAAAGTTGAACATTTTCAAAATATTGGGAAAATTCTAAAAGAAAATGGTTTAGATTGTACAAGTGTAACAGTAATACCTGATGAAGATCGAAGTCCTATAAGCAATGATCCAGTTGCTCGTTCAAAAAGTCTTGATTATCTAAAATGGGCAATTGATTGTAGTGCTGCTTTGAATAGTGAAGTTTTGGCTGGACCTTATCATCAACCATTAGGCATGTTTTCAGGAGATCCACCAACTCAAAAGGAAAAAGAATTTGCTGCTAAAGTCCACCAAGACGCAGCGGATTATGCAAAACAAGCATCCTTAGATTTATCTATCGAACCCTTAAACAGATTTGAATGTTATTTTTTAAATATTGCTGAGGATGCATCAAATTATGTTGACTTAGTTGATAGAGATAACTTTGGATATTTGTATGACACCTTTCATGCTAATATTGAAGAGAAAGATCCTGTTGGAGTAATTTCTAAAACTTCAAAAAATATAAATCATATTCATATTTCTGAAAATGATAGAGGAACACCGGGTAAAGGTAATATCCCTTGGGCTGACACATTTAGAGAAATTAAAAATATAAATTATAATGGCTGGTTAACAATTGAAGCATTTGGAAGAGCATTGCCAGATTTAGCTGCTGCTACAAGGGTTTGGAGAGATTTCTTTCCAACAAAAGAAGAAGTATATGAGGAAGGTTTTAAGTTTATAAAAGAAAATATTAACTAATTTTTGACTGATTTTGTATTATAAAAATACCTGATAAAGCAATAATTCCAGCACCAACAAAAGTTGGTGTGTCAGGTATATCACCATAAAATAAATATCCATAAATAATTGCCCAAAAAATTAATGTAAAATGAAAAGGCTGTATTTTACTTGCCGGAGCCCTTGAGAGCCCAATAATAAGGCTATAGTGAGCAAGTGTCATCATTACGCCTATAATTGGCAATATTATAAATGAAATTGATGTAAGAGGGTGCCAAAAAATTATACCTAAACAAGTTATAATTATTAAACCAAATATTGATGTAAAAAATAAAGATGTTTCATCCGAGTCAAACTGAGAGGCTTTTTTAGTTATTACTTGGTAAAGACCAAAAAAGAAACCTGCACCCAGTGGTAGTAATGAATTCACGTCAAAAACATCAAAACCTGGTCTCATAATTACTATTACTCCAACAAATCCAGAAAAAATAACAAACCATAATTTTTTTTCTACTTTTTCTTTTAACAATACCATTGATAATAAGACTACAAAAATAGGAGCCAAGGAAGCAACACTATGAGCTGTTGCTAAAGACAAATACTTAAATGATAAAACAAAAAAAGTAGTTTCAATTACTGATACTATTGATCTTGAGAGTTGTAATTTAATATTTTTTGATTTGTAAAAAAAAATATTTTTTTTTCTTTTTGATTCAATTATAGAAATCACAAGTAAAAAAAGATATCTAAAAAAAATAATTTGAAAAATAGTATGATTAATAGTGGCGTATTTTTGAATTACATCTGAACTTGCAAATAAAAAGAATGCTAATGCGCCAAAGATAATTCCAATATTTTCTTTTGATTTAATCAAATATTATCTAAATTTCTTATTGCTTCAAAAAAAGTACTTATAATCATTGCACTTGAAGCTGCACCTGGATCTATATGACCTTTACTTCTTTCACCAAGTTTACTTGAACGCCCCTTTTTTGATAACATATCTTTCGTTGAGTCCATTGCTTGCTTAGCTTTTAAAGCTCCTTGTTTTAAAATTTCTATTATGTCTTCTTCTTCTATAGAAGTTTTTTTTATAGTTTCTGCAGCAGGTATCCATACATCAAGCATTGTTTTATCTCCTAGTTCTGCCTTACCTCTTTCTTTTATACCATTTGCAGCAGCCTCAAAAAAATCAGCAATCTGTGATGCATTTGAAGACTTCAAATCTTTTAGTTTGGCTCCACCTCTCATTAAAGCTGTAGCATACAAGGGACCAGCAGATGCGCCAACTGCACTTAAAAAACTAGATGCTACTTGCATGCAAATTTTATCAAAAGTTAAATCATTAGACAAAGTATCTAATTTTTCTTTTACTGCAGTCCAACCAATACTCATTGTAACTCCATGGTCACCATCACCAGTTGCTCTATCAAGTTCTGAAAAGTAATCTTTGTTTTTTTCAATATCATCACAAATGACATACAAAATCTTGATAAATTCTTCAGTTGTTAAGTTTTTTTTCATTATAATGTCATTTTACAAATATCTAGAAAATCTTTAGCGCTTATAGCTGATCTTCCTATAAATATACCATCATTATTTTTAATATTTAGAATATTTATTGCATTTTCTTTATTTACACTGCCACCATAAATTACATTTAATTGATTTTTATTTATTTTTAACTTTTTTTGAGAAAAGACTTTTATAAAATCTATTGTTTCAGCAATATATTTTAAATTAGCTGATTTCGATTTACCTATAGCCCAAATAGGTTCGTAAGCAAAAATAATTTTTTTATTTTTTTTTAGGGATATATTCTTTAAAAAAATATTTAATTTTTTTCTTAATCCCTGTTTTCTTGAATTAAAATTGGTATTAAATTTTTTCTCTCCCACGCAAACTAAAGGGGTAATATTATATTTTAACGCTTGTGCTATTTTTTTGTTTATTAAAATGTCACTTTCATTGAAATATTCAAAACGTTCAGCGTGGCCTAGTTCAACAATTTTACATCCACACGACTTAATCATTGATGCTGATATCTCTCCTGTGAATGCGCCAGAGTCTTCATGATGTATATTTTGAGCTCCTAAAGTAATAGGAAGTCTATTTAAATATTTTTGAAATATATACAGTGATGTAAATGGAGGTATTATAAAAAAATTATTTTTTTTTTTAATATATTTTTATTTTTTAAAAGTGTCTTTATATATTTTTCTGTTTTTGGAATATCATTATTCATTTTCCAACTTGTTCCGATAAGTTTCATTAACTTTTAAACCCTAAACATAGAACAAAGTGTTTCTTCCTCCAAAAGAGGTTGTAACTCATCATCCAATTTTAAAACAGTTATTGAAGCACCATTCATTTCAAGAGATGTTACATATTCACCAACGAAAGATGAATGAATTTCAATATTATTTTTACCAAGTATTTCATGAACTTTTCTATACATAATATATAATTCCATTAGTGGAGTTGAACCAAGGCCATTAACCAAAACGCTAACTTTTTTAGATCCATTCATTTCATTTAAAATCTTTTCCATTAACTCAACTGTAATTTCATCAGCTGTTCTAAGTTTTCCTTTTCTAACACCAGCCTCACCGTGAATTCCTAGACCAATTTCCATTTCGTCATCTTCTAATACAAAACTTGGCTCCAATGTATGTGGAAGAGAGCATGGACCTAAGGCAACTCCCATTGATATAGTCATATCATTTGCTTTTTCAGAAAGTCTGCATACTTCATCAATTTCCATTCCCTTTTCAGCTGCTGCACCAGCAACTTTGAACACATAAAAGTCTCCAGCCACTCCTCTTCTGTCTTTCTTTTTATCAAGGGGTGCAGAAGCAATATCGTCGGTTACTAGCACTGTTTTCACAGGGATATCTTCCATACCACACATTTCTGCTGCCATATCAAAATTCATTATGTCTCCTGCATAATTTCCATACATATATACTACGCCCTTGCCACCACTGATTGCTTTTGTAGCTTCAACAATAGGATCGGGAGAAGGCGAAGCAAAAACATTTCCAATTGCAGCTCCATCTGCAAGACCCTTGCCAACATAACCTAAAAATGCAGGTTCGTGACCTGATCCTCCACCTATAAGTATACCTACTTTATCTTTGATAGGAGCATCTTTTCTTACAACAGCTCTTTTATTATTATTTGCAAATTTTAAGATATTATCATGCGCAAGAACAATTCCTTCAACCATTTCATCAACAGCTTTGTATGGATCGTTAATAATTTTTTTAAATGCCATATACCTGTTAAACAATTTTTTTTGAAAATTTCAATAATAATGTATAAATATTCTATGGAAAAAAATCGAATAATTATGGGAGCTGATCATTTGGGGCTGCCTTTGAAAAATTCTATCAAAGAACATCTAATTAAACAAAATTATCAAGTTGAAGATATAGGTGTAAATGCAACTGATCCAGTTGATTATCCAGATGTTGGGGAAAAATTAGCCAATAAAATTGCCTCGTCTGATTATGATAGAGGAATACTTTTCTGTGGAACTGGAGCTGGAATGGCTATTGTTGCCAATAAAGTTAAGGGAGTGAGAGCTGTTTGTATTAATGACCCATATACTGCTGAGAGAGCAATAGCATCAAATAATGCTCAAGTTGTAACTTTAGGCACTCTCATTACTGGTCCTGAAGTTGCAAAAAAACTTGTAGATATTTGGTTAGGAAACGAGTTTCAGGGTGGTGGATCTGCAAAAAAAGTAGATAAAATTAATAATTTAGATCAAAAATAATCCACTATTAAAATTATATAAACCTTCTTTATTGGTTTTTATTTACAATCAAATAATCTTATATTTTTTAGTTAATAATTTTGGGAGGAATAGTGGCTAAATTAAAATTAGGAATGATAGGTGGCGGACAAGGAGCCTTTATAGGAGGTGTTCATCGGATAGCATCTAGAATTGATGATCATTATGAATTAGTTGCAGGATCGCTAGCAAGTAAACCTGATATAGCACATTTATCAGCACAAGATTTAGGTATTAAAGAAGATAGGTCATATTCATCTTACCAAGAAATGGCAGAAAAAGAATCAAGTAGAGATGATGGTATTGATGTAGCTGCAATAGTAACACCCAATCACCTTCATTATCCAATTGCGGAAGCTTTTCTGAATAAAGGTATACACGTAATATGTGACAAACCTCTCACACATAACTTAGAAGATGCGGAAAAATTTTACAACTGTGTAAAAAATTCTAATGCTCTTTTTGCTCTCACACATAATTACACAGGTTATCCAATGGTAAGGCAAGCTCGAGAAATGTTTCGTTCAGGTGAAATAGGAAAATTAAGAGTAATTCAAGTTGAATATGCCCAAGATTGGTTAACATTACCAATTGAAAATGAAGGACAAAAACAAGCATCTTGGAGAACAGATCCATCAAAAGCAGGAATGGGTGGTTCAATAGGTGACATAGGTAGTCATGCATTTAATCTTGCAGATTTTATTACAGGTGCAAAGCTTGAGGAACTCTGTGCTGATATTAGTAGTTTTGTTGAAGGAAGAAAAAATGATGACAATGCACATGTTTTATTAAGGTATGAGAATGGAGCAAAGGGTATGCTTTGGTCATCTCAAGTTGCACCTGGTAATGAAAATGCTCTAAAAATTAGAATTTATGGAGATAAAGGGGGGCTTGAATGGGAACAAGAAAACCCAAACTATTTAAGAGTTGATATCTTTGGAAAAGCAAAAAAAATTATTAGACGCGCAGGAAATGAAACAACTGAAACAGGCATAAGAGTATCAAGAATTCCTCCTGGGCATCCCGAAGGTTATCTTGAGGGTTTTGCTAATATATATTCAGATTTTGCTAAGCAAATTCATGCCTTAAAGCAAGAAGTTGATATTGATGAAAGTTTAAAACTTGTTCCTTCAATAGATGACGGACTTAAAGGAGTTAAATTTATAACTTCAGTCGTAGACTCTGGCATGAATGGTAGCAAATGGATTAAATTTTAATTTAGAGGATGTTAAAATGAAAAAAAAATTAAGAGTTGGTATGATTGGTTATGGATTTATGGGAAAGGCTCATACAAATGCTTTTAGACAAGCAGCCAAATTCTTTCCAGATCTTCCCTACGAGCCTGAATTAAAAATATTTTGTGCAAGAAATAAAGATAGAGCAAATCAATTTGCATCAAATTGGGGTTATGAAAAAGTTGTAACGGATTGGAGAGATGTTGTTGAAAGTAATGAAATAGATCTTATTGATATATGTGCTCCAAATAATATGCATAGAGAAATTGCAGTAGCTGCTGCAGAAAGAGGCAAATGGGTCTTAACTGAAAAACCTCTTTCATTAAATGTAGCCGAGGGTGAAGAAATGGTTGCTGCAGTTGAGAAAGCTGGTGTACCAAATATGGTATGGTATAATTATAGAAGAATTCCTGCAGTTTCATTAGCAAAAAATATTATTGATAGAGGTTCGCTTGGCAGGATATTTCATTACCGTGCTAATTTTTTACAGGATTGGACAATTTCATCTGAATTACCTCAAGGAGGCGAAGGTTTATGGCGATTAGATGTTGATGTTGCTGGAAGTGGTGTTACTGGCGATTTATTAGCTCATTGTATAGACACTGCAATGTGGTTAAATGGTCCAATTGTTGAGGTCAGTGCAATGACTGAAACGTTTATTAAAGAACGAACCCATAATTTAACAGGCAAGGTTCAAAAAGTTGGAATTGATGATGCATGTGCTTTTTTAGCTAAATTTGAAAATGGATCTTTAGCAATTTTTGAGTCTACAAGATATGCAAGAGGTCATAAAGCACTTTATACATTTGAGATTAATGGAGAAAATTCTTCAATTGCATGGGATCTGCATGATTTACATCGTCTAAAATATTTTGATCATGGTGATGAGTCAATTGTTAGAGGTTGGAGAGATATTCATGTCACAGATGGCGATCAACCTTATATGGATAAATGGTGGGTACCTGGATTAAATATAGGATTTGAACATTCTTTTACGCACGGTGTTGCAGATTTTTTATCTTCTATTGATTCTGATACAAAAGCTCAACCAGATTTTAGAAATGCCCTTCAAACTCAAAAAGTATGTGAAGCTGTCATTAATTCAGGCAAATCTAAACAATGGTTAAAAACTGATGTTAAGCTATAGGATTAATTACTGTGGGTTTTAAATATTCTTACAACACAATAGTTTATTCAGGAGAAGATTATCTCACTCAAGTTAAAAGATTAAATAAATTTGGATATGAAGGAATAGAGTTGGTAGGTGAGCCTAGCTGGTATGATATCAGTGAAGTAAATAAACTTAACTTAGAATATAATATTAATGTTAATTCAATTTGTTCTATTTTTACTACTCAAAGAGATTTAATTCATCCTGAAAAGTCAATGCGGGAAAAGGCAATTGAATATTGTAAATCAATAGCTGACATGGCGGCAGCGGTGAATTCAACAACTATGATAGTTGCTCCATCACCTGTTGGAAAAATTGAAGCTATGACTTCTGAGTATGATGAAATGAATTATGCTATAGAGTCAATTCAAAAAGTTGGTGAGTACGCAAAGTCTGTTGGTACTAATATTTCAATTGAGCCATGGAATAGATATGAAACATATTTTATTAATAGATTAGAGCAAGCTGAAAAAATATTAGATAATTTAAGCCTTGATAATGCTGGTATTCACGGAGATACTTTCCATATGTCAATTGAAGAGGTAAATATAGGTGATGCTTACAAAAAAATGGGAAAAAAATTAAACCATTGTCATCTTGCAGATTCAAATCGTGCTGCGCCAGGAACAGGCCACACTGATTTTAAACCAATTTTACAAGCTCTTAAAGATATAAACTTTTCTAACTATTTAACAATGGAACTTATACCACCTGTCTCAGATCCTTTTGCTTGTGTTAGAGGTGGCAAAGCTGAGGAGTATAAAGATAATTACACTGAACAATCCATTAATCATTTGAAAAAAATTGAAAGCCAATTAAAATAAATTATGCAAAAAAAATATGACACCACAGTTCTAGGCCTTTATGTATTAGATATATTGGGTCGACCAATTAGCAAAATACCTGAGGGTGGAAATTTAGCGTATATTGAAGAATTAAGATTAACTGTTGCTGGTACAGCTGGTGGTACGGTAGTAGATTGTGCGAAACTTGGAGTTAGCACTCTTGGTGTGGGGGCAGTTGGTGATGATGAAAAAGCAGATTTCGTTATATCGACTCTTGAAAAATTTGGAGTTGATACATCAGGTTTTGAGAGGTTAAAAGGAATACCGACATCATCAACAATTTTAAATATTCGACCTAACGGAGAAAGACCAGCATTACACTTGAGAGGAGCATGCGATCATTTTTTACCACCTAAAAAAGAAAAAGTTGATATTTTTGATTGTAAGGTTTTTCACTTAGGTGGAACTGGATTATTAAAATTACTTGATGGTCAAGTTTCAGTTGATCTATTAAAAGAAGCAAAAGAAAGGGGCTGTATAACAACTTGGGATCTAATTGGCGCAACTGAAGAGACAATTGATATAGTTAAACCTTTGCTTCCACATATTGATTATTTTATGCCAAGTATTGAGGAGGCAAGCATTATGTGTGGTCTATCTCAACCTGAGGATGTTGCAAAATTTTATCTAGATGGTGGTGTTAAAAATTGTGTTTTAACGATGGGTGGAGAAGGCTCACTTTTCATGAGTGAAAAAGATAAAATTATAACACCTGCATTTGATATTAAAGTAGTAGATACAACTGGATGTGGAGATGCATTTGATGCAGGTATGATAGTTGCATTAGTAAAAGATATGGATCTTGAAACATCATTAAAGTTTGCAACTACTACTTCTGGTCTAGTTGCCACGGGTTTGGGCTCAGACGCAGGTATTATAGACTTTGATGATACTATTGAAAAAATGAATTCACTACAAACAAAATAATTTTTGTTACAAGTAATTTTAAATAATATATTTACAAAATATGAAAAATAATTGGTCTTCAAGAGAAGCAAATAAATTTATTGAAAAATATAATAAAGTTGGAGTAAGCAAAGATTTAGCTTTGCGAATTTATTCTACACAACTTCTTGGAAAAGAAAAAAAACTGGTTCTTCACGGAGGTGGTAATACGTCATTAAAGACAGTATCCAAAAATATTTTTGGTAAGAAAATCAATGTCATGCATATTAAAGGCAGTGGGTGGGATATGTCTGACATAGATTATCCAGGTTTACCAGCTGTGGAATTAGATCCGCTATTAGAGACTGTTAACCTAAAAAAATTAGATGATTTTTCAATGGTAAATTTACAAAGAAAAAACTTACTTGACTCAAATTCTCCAAACCCCTCTGTCGAAACATTACTTCATGCTTTTATTCCTCATAAATATGTTGATCACACACATGCAAATTCGATTTTAGGTTTGATAGACCAACCAAATGATATTGAAATTTGTAAAAAAGTTTTTGGAGATAAGGTTGGAATTGTTCCATATGTTATTCCAGGTTTTGAACTTGCAATTAAAGCAAATAGTGTTTTCCAAAAAAATAATAAAGTTATAGGCTTAATCTTACTAAATCATGGTATTTTTTCTTTTGGCTCTACTGCAAAAGAGAGTTACGAGCGTATGATCCAACTTGTAAATATTGCAGAAAGATATCTATCTAAATATCCAAATAAAATTTTAAAAAATAGCAAAAAAATCAAAAAAAATATTATTAAAATTGAAGATGTCTTTCCATTAATAAGGAAAAACTTATCAAGTAAAATAGATGATAACTTCACAAAATGGGTTTTAGATTTTAGGTCTAATAAAAAAATTCTTAGCTATTTAAATAACAAAAATTTAAATATTTTTTCACAAAGTGGCCCAATTACACCCGATCATGTAATAAGAATAAAACCAAAGCCTTTAATTTTAAAATTGGAAAATATTTCAAGAAAAGAATTAGATAAAAAAATTTTGAATTCTATTAATATTTTTAAAAAAAATTATATAAAATATTTTAATAAAAATAAAAAATTCCTTAAAGGTTCAGTGATGCTTGATACTAATCCAAGAATCATTTTGATGCCTGGTTTAGGAATTGTTGGTATAGGAAGAACATCTAAAGAAGCTAAAATAGCTTCAGATTTAGCTGAGTGTACAATAGATGTAATCTCTCAGGCTGAATCATTTGGAAAATTTAAATCTATATCCGAAAAAGAAATATTCAAAATGGAATATTGGTCTCTTGAACAAGCTAAACTTAAAAATCTTAAAAGAAAACATTTTAGTGGTAATGTTGTCTTAATAAGCGGAGGTTGTGGTGAAATAGGTCTATCGACAGCTGAATCTTTTTTGAAAGAGGGTGCCGAAGTAATTTTACTTGAAAAAGAACAACGACGTATAAATGATACACCGACAAAAATTAAAAAATTTGTTAGTATTTTAAAATGTGATGTTACTAATACTTATTCATTAGATAAAGCTATAAAAGAAGTAATAAAAATACATGGAGGTATTGATATTTTAGTATGCAATGCGGGAGCTCCGTGGCAAGGAAAAATGGCTGAAGTATCAAAGGATATTATGCAAAAAAGTTTAGACCTTAATCTTCTATCTCATCATCATATCTCACAACATGCAGTAAAAGTTTTTTTAAAGCAAAACACTGGAGGCCAATTACTTTATAATATTTCTAAACAATCAATTAATCCTGGAAGAAATTTTGGTCCTTATGGTATTGCAAAGGCAGCCACATTATTTATGATGAGACAATATACTCTCGAGTATGCTAAATTTGGCGTAAGAGCTAATGGAGTAAATCCTGATAGAATTAAAACAAATTTTGGTGGTAAAAACTTTGTTAAAGAAAGAGCAAAGGCAAGAGGAGTGAAAACCTCTGATTATCTAAAAAGTAATTTATTAAATACTGAGGTAAAACCGAAAGATGTAGCTGATGCATTTGTGTTATTAGCAAAATCAAAGAAAACAACAGGTGATGTTCTAACTGTAGATGGTGGAAACATAACTGCAACTTTAAGATAAACAATGAAAAATAAAAAAACTAATAAAGAAGTAGCAGAAGGTATCAGAAAAAGAGTTTTCGAACATTGTATAAAAAATAATGGAGGTTACTTGAGTCAAGCGTGTTCAGCTGCAGAACAGCTGGCTTGGTTATATAATGATGTTTTAAACTTAGGAGACTCTGTTCTTCCCATGATACCAGAAAAATTTAATGGAGTTCCATCAAAAGATAATCATGAATACTTAACAGGAGCAGGTTATAATGGACCATTTGATTCATCTTTTGATAGATTAATTATTGCACCTGCACACTATGCATTAGTTGCATATGCAACTTTAATTGAAGTAGGAAGAATGGCACCTGAGGCATTAGATATGTTTAATAAGGACGGTTCATCAGTAGAAATGATAGGCGCTGAACATTCTCCTGGTATGGAGGTTCATAACGGTACCTTAGGTGTTGGATTATCAACAGGTGCTGGGTTAGCAATGGGTAGGAAAATTAAAGAGGAACTTGGTGAGGTATGTGTTTTTATGTCTGATGGAGAATTACAGGAGGGCCAAGTTTGGGAAGCTCTACAAGCATGTGTTCATCATAAAATTGATAACTTATGGGCAATTGTTGATGTTAACGAGCAACAAGTTAATGGAGCCATGAAGGATGTTATGGACATTGGTGATATTGCAAAAAAAATAGAATCATTTGGTGCTGCTGTTGCAGAGATTAATGGCCATGATTTTGAAGAAATGAATAAAGCTAAAAATTTAGATCATAAAGATAGGCCGCTAATTATTCTAGCTAAAACATCACCTTATAAAGGAATGAGTCACTTACAGACACGCTTTCCAAAACTTCATTATGTTAGATTTAAATCAGAAGAAGAACGAGTAAAAATGAATGAAGAAATTTCTAAAGAATTAGGAATAGATAGAATTACGTATTGAAACTATGGAGATTGTAAACAAACCCTATGCAAAAGCATTTGAAAATTTTGCAAAAGACAAAGAAGAAATTTTATGTATTTCAGCTGACTTAGATTCATCTTGTGAAATTGATGGTTTCAGAGATCGTTACCCACATAAATTTATTTCTATGGGTATGGCTGAGCAAAATATGATGAGTTTTTCTGGCGGTTTAGGTCTAGCTGGTTTTAGACCTTTCATACATTCTTTCGGGGTGTTCACTTACAGAAGACCATATGATCAATTAGTAGCTTCAATTGCTTATCCAAGAAGAAAAGCAAGAATAATGGGATTTCTTCCAGGTATAACAACCCCAGGAGGAATGACTCACCAAGCAATAGAAGATATATCTGTAATGCGCACACTTCCAAATATGACAGTTCTTGAAACAGGTGATGCGACCGAAGTAGAAAGTATTTGTGAAGCTGCAGACTCTATAGATGGTCCTGTTTATTGCAGGATGTTAAGAGGATCAGTTCCTAGATTATTTGAATCTCCACTTAAAGTAGGTGAATTAAGAACTTTAAGTGAAGGTGAGGATATTTTAATATTTACATCTGGAATTTGTACAGAGGAGGCAATTCGTGCTAGATCTGCTTTAAAAAAATTTGGAATTTCTATGAAGCATGTTCACGTTTCTACCCTTAAGCCAATTAATGAAGAATTGTTTCTTTCATTAATAGGTAACTCTAAATTTGGTATAATTACAATGGAAAATCATCTAGTTAATGGAGGACTTGGCTCAATAGTTTCTGATATCATATCTAAGCATGGTATAGGAAAAAAATTAATTAAACTTGGTCTTCAAGATACATACGCACATGGTGGATCAAAGGGATATTTATCTAGATATTATAATTTAGATGCGCTTGCTCTAATTAAATCAATTGAGACTCTTACTAAGTCAAAAACTAATATTGAAGAGGCAGATCTTAACGAAGCAAGAATAGAGGATGTACACTCTTTGTCAAAAGCAGAGGCTTTATAATTTGCAACGCTTTAACGTAACATATAAAATTTTTACTGACTCTGAAACAAATGCAAAAAATATAGCAAAATCAATTAGCCATGAAAATACTGTAGAAATTCCAAGTCAAATTGTTCCTGATGGATTTATTAAAGATGAAATTGTTGGTAAAATTGAAAAAATATACAGAGAAAAAGAATTTTTTTTAATAACAATTTCTTACTTAAATAAAATAGTTGGCTCTGAAATTAATCAATTGTTCAATGTTATACATGGTAACACTTCAATGTATCAAAATGTAAGAGTTGTTGAAGTTATACTTAATTCTGAACTTGAGAAAATTTTCCCTGGGCCAAAGTTTGGTATTAATGGAATCAGAAAATTAATAGGTCATAGGAATTCTATTTTATGTCCAGTATTAAAACCACAGGGATTTTCATCAGATGAATTAGCTACTTTAGCTTATGAGTTTATAGTTTCTGGAGCAGATATGATCAAAGAAGATCATAATTTAACAAACCAAGACTATTCAACTTATAGAGATCGTATAGAAAAAATAACCAGTGCTGTTAAAAAAGCAAATAAAGAAACTGGAAAGAGAGCTATGTATTTTCCTCACATATCAGGTAACTTTGAGACTTTATTAGATGATGTAGATTTTGCGATTAATGTTGGGGTTGATGGAATTATGTTGATACCAAGTTTAATAGGTTATAATTTTACAAATTATATTTCTAAAAATAAAAAATACAACTTACCAATATTATCCCACCCAAGTTTTTCAGGAGGACATGTATTATCAAATACTCATGGGATAGATCATGGAGTCTACTATGGAACTATGCAAAGAATTCTGGGTGCTGACATGTCAATTTTTCCAAATACTGGTGGAAGATTTGAATTTACTAAAGACCAATGCAATGCAATATCTAAATATTGCAAAGATAGTGATGGATTTGGAAAAAAAATTTTTCCAGCTATAGGTGGTGGAATGTCAATTAATACTGCAAAAGATATGAAATTAATGTTTGGTAAAGATGCAGTTTACCTTTTAGGAGGAGGATTAATCAGTCATAAAGATAATATGAAAAATATTCTAAATGA
>MDTG01210876.1_pt1 | contig 18846 bp, 14 predicted proteins | sample 811421 | NCBI WGS metagenome assembly MDTG01 (sample SAMN05326645, study PRJNA326480) | marine metagenome | isolation source: seawater | place: Pacific Ocean: South East | collected 2011
CAGATATAATAAAAAGATGCTTCCTTAGCTCAGCTGGATAGAGCAACTGCCTTCTAAGCAGTGGGCCGCAGGTTCGAATCCTGCAGGAAGCGTTTTCTAAGTTTTTTGAAAAATGCTTAAAAAAAAAATTTTTTTTATTTCAAAAAATTTTAATAAATATAAGCTAGGAGAATTATTTTTTTTAACGGGAATTTTTTTCTTATGTTCATCTATAGTACTCGCTGGAATATTTCTAATACCTTCTTTAATATATGGAAGTGTTCTCCAATTCAGAAAAAATTTTTTTTCTAAAAATCCTTGGCAAATTTCATTCTTAATTTGCGGTATATTAATTATTTTTAATGCATTACTGCAAAAATTCATTATCCCAAATAAATTCCCTGAAATTTGGGATCCAAATTTATCTCTAATTGGTACTGCGAATTGGATTCCTTTATTTTGGGTTTTTTGGGCTTGCCAACCTTTTTTAAACTCTACTGAAAAGAGGAGAACATTCTCATTAATAATTCTAGCGGGTTCTTTCCCTTTACTTTTAACTGGATTTGGACAATATTATTTTAATTGGATTGGACCATATAGAACTTTGAATGGATTGATTACTTGGTATCTGAGACCTACAGTAGATAATATAGGAAATTTAACAGGCTTATTTAATAACGCAAATTATACTGGGACTTGGTTTAATTTGATATTACCATTCTGTATTGCTTTTGTTTTCGAAAAGACTAAGAATTTTTTTAAAAAAAGTATATCAATTTCTTTTCTTATAGCAATTGGTTTCTCGATATTTTTGACTAATTCCAGAAATGCCTGGCTAGGTTTATCACTTGTTTTACCACTTTTCATAGGAAAAGAGGGAATAATTTTAATTATCTTTGGAGTATTTTTATTGATTTTTTTAATTTCTCCAATTTTTTCGGGCGAATTACAAAGTAATTTAATTAATTTACTTCCAGATGTCATTTCTTCTCAAATTGACATCTCTGGATATGATGAAAATACAAGACTTAATCTCCTAGTAAGCGCAATAGAGTATATAAAAATGAGTCCTATAACAGGAATTGGTGCAGCATCATTTCCTTCAATTTACCAACTAGAAAAAGATATTTATTACGGCCACTCTCATAATCTTTTTACAGAATTAGCAGTTAGTTATGGAGTTCCAGTAACCATAATTTTTGCTGGATCTATAATTTCATTATTAGTTGTATCTTATGATAAAATTTTTTTGAGAAAGAAAAAGACTAAAAATATAAGTTTTATAGAAAGAGCATTTTGGGTCTCAGTATTTTTCTTTTTTATATCTCAATTAGCAGATATTCAATATTTTGAAGGAAGAATAAGTATCTTATTATGGATTCTTATCGCAGCATTAAAAAATATTATTGAAGAAAATACAACTAGAAAAAAATTAACATAAAGTAATTCAAAAAATATTTTAAATTATTTATAGAAACTATATTTAAAGATAAATTAGATATTAATAAATTAATTAAGATTGAAAAAATTAAAAATTGAGATATTCCGCAACATATTTTGCAATTGCAAGAGATGATGTAGCAGCTGGGCTTGGAGCGTTTAAAATCGATATCAAATTGCCTTTTATCTTAATATCGAAATCCTGTATTAAATCTCCCTTTTTGTTCATAAGTTGTGCTCTTATTCCAGAACTACCTCTATAAAACATTCTTTCATTTACGTCAGGGATCAGCTTTCTAAGACTTTCCACAAACAAAGTTTTAGAAAAAGATCTTGATATCTCACCTAAAGTTATAAATGGATATCTCAGAATGAATTTTCTTAACCCTACATATGAAATTGACTCGATTAGTTCCTTCATATTAATTGTTCGCCAATTGTATCCTTCTCTAGCCAAAGCGAGAACTGCATTTGGGCCAGCTTCTACCCTACCATCGATCATTTTCGTAAAATGGACACCTAAAAAGGGAAATGAAGGATCAGGTACAGGATATATAAGTCCTTTAACTAGGTATTTAAATTCATCTTTTAAAAGATAATATTCCCCTCTGAAGGGTAAAATCTTTTGATTATCAATACCAATACCCATCATTTCTGTTAACTTATCACTAAAAATCCCTGAACTAGAAATCAAGACATCAGCATCAAGCACCTCATCATTATCTAAATAAATTACTTTTTTATTTTTAACATTTTTTATTTTTTTTACTTTAGAAAAGTACTTAATCGATCCTCCAGAAGCAATAATTTCTTTTAGATAGGATTTAGCTACCTCCTTATAGTTAACAATACTTTCCTCAGGAACATAAATTGCATTATTAGCCTTAACATAAGGTTCAAAATTTGATATTTGCTTACTTTTAATTTTTTGAATACCTTTTAGATTATTTTTAATGCCTCTTTCAAAAAGTTCATTTAATCTATTTTCTTCCAAAGCATTTTTTGCGATTACAATTTTTCCACATTCTTCCCATTTTATTGAATTCTTATCGCAGTAAGATTTCATTAAATTAATTCCATCTCTACATAATTTTGATTTTAAACTACCTGGTTTGTAATAAAGGCCTGCATGCATTACACCACTATTTCTAGATGATTGATGTTTAGCTATTTCTTTTTCTTTCTCAATTAATAAGACTTTTTTATGTCCCCTTCTTAAAAACTCTCTAGCCAAAGAAAGTCCAACAATGCCAGCTCCAATAATTATAATTTTTTTCATAAATCAAACAAAAAATAATTCAATTTAAAGCAGAATAAAATTCTAATTTATTGAATGTAATTTTGCCCTAAAAATTTCAAAAACATACTGTATTCAAAATTATTATATAAATTTAAAGTAAGAAGTATCAACTGAATCAATAATTTAATCCTAAATTTTTAAATATTTTTTTAATAGTATTCAAATTGTTAATTACAAATTATTTTTTAATTATAAATTTTATTTACATAAATTTAAAATTAGTTATTAAGAATTTTTATTAATATTTTTAAAATTTATTTGAGGAAATTTTACAAAAAGTTGATAAATATTCAAGTATATATTTTTTCAAGTGTTAAGGTATTATTCTAAGAAAAAATATTTGCACATGAGAAAAAAAATACTTTTTATATTTCCATACAATACTTGGGGAGGAGCTTTTCGATCAACATATATTTTATCTAATCATCTAATAAAAAGGGGTTGGCAAGTAGATATTATGTTCCCAATAATTCCTCCAAGAAATGGTTATAAAATATTAAGTATTAATTGGCTGAAAAATAAATTTTGGGGGTTAGCAAGAAGTCTGATAAGGAGAAAAAAAATAAATATTTATTGCGAAGCAAATATAAAACAAATACCTTGGATATCAGGTATATGGATAAAAAATTATTCATTTATAATTGCAAATCACTGGAACACAGTAGAAGATATAAATAATCTACCAGATAGATGCGGAGAAAAATATCACTACATAAGAGATATTGATCGCGAAAAACATATTTTCCATATTTCTGCAAACACTTTTAAGCTTCCATTAAAAAAAATTGTTGTAGCCAGTTGGATTTCAACTTATTTAAATGAACATTTTGCTATAAAACCTGAAGCAATAATAACAAATGGGACAGACATAGATCCATTTATACTTAAAAAAAACAAACCGAAAGAAATATCAATCGGAATGTATTGCGGCAACTTAGATGTTAAGGGAACCAAATATGGTTTAGAAGGAATCTCTAAAGCTTTGGCTAAATTGGGAGAAATAAAAGTAATTCTATTTGGATTTAAAAAACCAAACTATACTATAAACTTTAATTATGAATGGGTACAAGCTCCAGTTGGCGAAAGACTTAGAGATGTTTATAGAAAAATTCATATTTTTATCTCCCCATCATTGCAAGAAGGCTATCATAATCCCCCTAGAGAGGCTATGGCTGCTGAATGCTCCTTAATTGCTACCAACGTAGGCTGTATTCCAGATATTGGTCGAGATAATAAAAATATGATAATTGTGAATACAAAAGATTCAATTGGAATTGAGAAAGGTATTTTGAAGTTAGCAAAAGATAAAGAATTCAGAACAAGAATTTCTAAGAATGGTTTTGAAACTATTAAAAAAGAGGATTGGCGCTCTAGGGTAGATTTATTTGAAAATTTGCTTTTGGATAGAGACAACTAAATTAAGTAATTTTTAACTTACTTATTATGTTCATCAGAATTTCTTTCCCATTCGGGTACAAGTTGATTTAGAATTTCTAATGAATTTTTAATTTGATAATTTTCTAGAAAAGAATTTAGTTCAACTAATTTTTCATTAAGTTTCTCATATACAATCATTTTTTCACTAGCACAAAATATTAATTCATGAACAGTTGGTTTTGATTCTGCATCAATTAATAGTTCTTCATATAATTTTTCTCCTTCTCGTAAACCTGTTTCAGTTATTTCTATATCTCCATTGATATTATATTCTGACTTTTCTGAAAGACCGCTCAATTTAATCATTTGCCTTGCCAAATCAATTATTTTTACAGGTTCTCCCATATCCAATAAAAATACTTCTCCACCTTTCGCAATTGCAGATGATTGAATAACAAGCTCAGAGGCTTCTTTAATAGTCATAAAAAACCTAATCATTTTTTTATCAGTAATTGTTATTGGACCTCCATCACTTATTTGTTTTTTGAATTTTGGTATTACCGAACCGGAAGAATTAAGTACGTTTCCGAATCTCACCATTGCAAAAATAGAGTTTTTTTTATTAACCTTTGATTTATGGTCGTATGCCTGGAAGATTAATTCAGATAACCTTTTTGTGGCCCCCATAATACTTTTTGGTCTCACAGCTTTATCACTTGATATAAGAATTATTTTTTTAGTGTTACATTCATATGCGACCTTACATATTGTTTCTGAAGACCTTACATTATTTATAATCCCTTGAATTGGATTAAACTCAACAATTGGCACATGCTTATAAGCTGAAGCATGAAAGACGAGATCAACTCTCTCGTTAACAAAAATATTCTTAATAAGAATATAGTCTTTGACATCGCCAAGAATGCTCAAAAATTTAAAATCAGCATCAACTAAAGGTCTAATCTTTTCTTCAATTTTAAAAAGATTATATTCTGAATGATCAATAACAATTAATCCTTTGGGTTTAAGTAATAAAATTTGTTTACAAATTTCACTTCCTATTGATCCTCCTGCACCAGTAACACAAACTATCGATTCCTTTATATCTTTACCCATCAATTCCTTATCCGCTTGAACTACATCTCTGCATAACAGATCTTCAATTTTAATGGATTTTAATTTTTTAATATTTGATTTATTGAATGAAATATCTTCAATCTCAGGAACCCTAAGAATTTCAATATCAAGATTCTGAATAGATAGTAAAATTTTTCTCCTTCTATTTGAATTTAGAGAAGGTATAGCTAATATTATAGTTTTTATTTTGAATTCTTTTATAAGACTAGGAAGATTCTTTGCAGAATTAATTGAAATCCCATTAATTTGTCTATTTACTAAATCTTGATTATCATCAACAAAACATATTACTCTGTATTTACTTCCATAATTAATTGAACTAGAAAGTAAATTACCTGCGCTGCCAGCGCCATATATAATAGTATTTGTTTTTTCTTTAAGTGTTAAAGATTGAATTGTCCTGAGAAAATCTCGTATAAATAATCGTGAGAAATATGTAATAACAATATTCAAAATTATAAAAATAGATAAATTTACATCATTAAGTAATTTTTGGTTAAATGTAATACTGATTAAAAAAATAAATAAAGCAATTAAAATATTTCTAAAAATATTTTTATATATGAATAATCTGTCATAATATCTAAGAATACTTTTGTAATTACCAGTAAAAAGATAAATAAAAAAAATGACAAACCATAATTGAATGTACAAGTTAAAAGAAAAATCACTAGTATTTTTTAGAGAAACTAGAATATTAAAAAATAGACATAAAGAGTCAAATAAAATAAGTATGAATTTTCTTAAATTTGTTGGAAGCTCATATATACTTTTAAGTGGCATTTCTATAAACTTTGATTTTTGATTTTCTTTTATCAATGAATTGATACTACTAATTAATAAAATTTTAAATGATAATGGTAATCTATTCAGTTAGATGATTTAAATAATACAAAAGCATTTGATAATTTTTTACATTTTATATCAAATCATATTTTAATTATTTTACATTAGTTTAATTAAAAAGCTATTTTTATTAAATTTTTCAGAAATTGCAATAATAATTAAAGTAAATATTATTATTGGGTACTATTCTTAAGAATTTTTTTTGTTAATTATGTCTAAGGAATTATTTTTATTTGGTAACTATCCAGAAAAATTTTCGTAAATTTTAAATTTGCAAATGTAATTTCTTAAAATAAAATGTATTTGATATTCTTAATTAAATTTCTTTTAGTTTAAATTGACAATTTTAATTGCTGGATCGGGTTTAGTAGGCAAGGCGCTTTTAGATTCTTTAATTGTTTCATCTGAAGAAAAATGTTATTTAATAAGTTTAAGAGATTCATCAATTGATGAAATTTGTAAAATCATTACTACTTTAAATGCAGATGATTGCTTTATAGATTCAATGGATCCAAATGCTATTTCTAATGATATTTGTAAAAATCACATAAAAAAAATTTCAATGATTAGAAATTTTGCTTTACATTATTCCAACAAATTTCATTATGTTTATTTATCTACAGCATCAATTTATCCTCAATTAAAAGAATTTATTTATGAAAGCATAGATCCACTCAATGAATTCTCTAATGAATATCTAACTATGAAAATTAAGAATGAGTTATTAGTGAAATCATTATCAAAATCAACTTACACAATTGCGAGGCTAGTAAGTATATGGGTAGATGAGAATCAGAACTCTTTTTTTGGCGATTTAATAAAGGCTCATAAAGAAAACCAAATTATCAATTTCAGGGATGGTGATGAAAAGGTAATTTCCTATGCTAATTTAAATGATATTTGCAAATTATTAAACACAATTATATTAAAAAGAGTTAAAGGTATTGTTAATGTAACTACTGATCAATACAATTCAAGAGCTAACTTAAAGGCTATTGTTAATAAACTAGAAACAATCTCAATAAAAAATTTACCTGGATTAAGGATAAAATCCTCCATCTTAAGATGGGAGGATACAATCGATAAGAGGTCTGAATTATTTTGAAAATTCTTTTTTTTACTGGCAGCAGGGCTACTTACTATTTAATGCGTCCTTTAATACGAACTCTCTTGAAAAAGAAGAATTTTGATCTTGGAATTATAGTTTCAGGAGGGATACTTATCGAGCAATCACAAAAAACTTTAAACGACATAAAGACTGATGGTATCGATATTGTTGCAAAATTACCAGTTGATACAGCGAACGAAAATCATGCTTATACTATTGGAGAATTATGCCTAAAAATCCTTCCTGAAATAAAAAAATACTCACCTGATTTGTCTATTGTATATGCCGATAGATATGAAGCCTTCTCTTTTGCAATAGCTGTAAGTCATTCTGATATTCCTTTACTTCATTTGGAATCTGGAGATATTACTGAAGGAGGAACGCATGATGACCAAGTTAGACATTGTATATCGAAACTATCTCATCTTTTTTGTTGTTCTACTTTAAAAGGTTGTGAAGTTATCAGTCGTTTAGGTGAAGAGTCATGGAGATGTATTCATTCAGGATTAATTAGTTACGATGATATGAGATTCATATCTGAAATAAATAGAAGAAAGGTTTTAGAAAAATTTTCAATTGAAGAAGAAGTGATCTTACTAGCAACTATGCATCCAATTCCAAAAAATCTAGAATTAACAAAAATTGAATCTATAGAATTTTTTGAAGCATTAAAATTAATAGCTAAATTAAAAAATATTAAAATCTTTATCACTGCACCGAATAATGATCAAGGCACAAAAATAATATCTTGTTTAATCAAAAAATATATATCTAAAATAGAGAACGCAATTTACGTTGAATCTTTTGGAGGCAAACTTTACCACTCCATGATGAGTTTGGCTAAAGATAAAAATCTAATCGTTTGTGGTAATTCAAGTTCAATAATAAAAGAAGCTCCGTTCTACGGAGCTCATTCATTAAATATTGGATCTAGACAACGCGGAAGAGAGAGTGCGAGTACTCAAACAAATACTGAAGCAGAAAGAAAACTAATTTTTGATCAGCTAAAAATTTTATTTAACAAAAAATGTCAGAAGGGAAGTAACCCGTACTATAAGGAAAACTCCTCTGAAACAATTATAAAATTTATTGAAGATGTCTTCAAAAAATATAGTAAAGAAGAGATTCTCTTAAAAAAATGGAATAGATAGACAAAATTTAAAGACCTATATAATTAATAAATCAATTTTTTTAGGATAAATATTGATCTCTATATTGCATATACCAACTATAAGTTTTCTTCAAACCATCAAATAATGAGGTTCTATCTTTTTTTAAAGTAAGATTATCAATTTTTTGAGTTAATGGGCACCTTCTTTCTGGTGAGCCAGGTGTGTTCTCAAATTCTTTGATTATGATGTCATTTCTTTTCATAATTTCTATTAATTTTGCAGTAAGTTCTCTCATTCTTATTTCAGGTGACTGCGTACCTAAATTAAAAGTTTCGTTTTTCAGATTATTAATTAGTAATAATTTTGATACCTGATCAACTGCATCATCTATAAAACAAAAAGTCCTCTTATGACTAGGGGAATATACTCCAAGTTCACCATTAATGGGAGTATTATAGATTCTTTTTATTAATTGAGGTACGACATGCTTCATTCCCATTCTAGGCCCGTATAAATTGTGAGGTCTTATTATTATTGAATTAAAATCGCAAGAATGACATATTGCTTCACCATAAATTTTTGAAAGCATATAAGAGGTTCTAGGATGTTCTAGGTTTGGGAGTACTAGATGAGAATTTTCTGGAGTTGGGAATTCTAATTTCCCTTTTAGTAAAGTGCCAGCATATATTTCACTAGTTGAGGCAAAAATTAAAGTTGGTTTTTTATTAAATTTATCTATAAAAGAAACTAAATTATTAAGCATTTCAAAATTTAATGAAAGAACTTTCAATGGATTTTCTAAAACATTTCTTACTCCTAAAAGAGCAGCTAAATGAAATATAAATGCAAAATCTTTATCCAATTCTTCATCCAAATTCTTATTTAATAAATCCAACTCAAGGTATTTGATATGATCTTGGGATAATAAATCAAGGAATTCGCGATCAAGTTTTCCGTAAGGTCTAATATCTACTATCGTAATTTCATAGTTTTCTTTCGATAATTTTTTCGCAAGATGGTATCCAAAAAATCCATACCCTCCAGTAATTAATATTTTCATAAGTCACCTCTCCCAACCACCTTGAGTCGTATTCCTATCATCTTCAATATACTAATTTCATTATCATTAAGAACATTATTTGAATCTAAAATAAAACCTTTAAATCCATTAAGCCAATCTTTAAAATTTAATTCTTTATAAAACTTATGAGCCACAGTAAATATTATTGCATCAAACATAGATGCTAAGGGCAAATCCTTTGAAACATTTAGTTCAAAAGGCAATTCTTCATTAACCATTGGATCATGAGTTGTTACCTCTAGACCTTTTTCTATAAATAGTCTTGCAAGTGAAATGCTAGCACTATATCTAGTGTCTCCTACTTGATCACGATATGTGAGTCCAAGTATCAAAATTTTTGGATTTGCTTTGTTCTGATTTAAATTTCTTATTGCAATTTCATAAGTATGTTTTGGCATTTGGGAATTTATTTGCACAGCTTTCTCAGATAAAGGGAATTCGATGGTTGCTTTATTGAATATTTGATTAGCTGATACATAGCCCATTAAAGGATCTTTTGTTAAACAATAGCCGCCAACGCCTAATCCAGGCCTATTTATATTGGAATGGGTTGGCCTTATTTTTATTGCTCTAATAACTTCAAAAAGATCCACTCCTATTTCTTCAGCAAATTTACCCCACTCATCTATAAAAGCTATATTAGTTGCTCGATAACTATTTTCCAGTATTTTAGAAAGTTCTGAAGCTTTAGTTGATGATAATTGAGTTAAAGGATACTTTTCTACATTAATAATGGTTGATAGAAAATTTTTGCATTTTTCAGATGAGCTTAAATTCACACCTGCGAAAACTCTCCAAAAATTAATGATTGAATCTAGATATTCTGGACCAGGCATCACTCTTTCATATGAGTGAGCAACAAGGGGCTGACATTCTTTCTTGAATCTCCTCATTAGTTCCTTTTTAAGAATTGGTATAACAATTGTTTCTGTTGTACCTGGAGGGACAGTTGTTTCAATTATTACAAGAGCATCTTGTTTCATCATTGATCCAATCGTTTCTATAGATTTTCTAAAATTGGAAAATTCAACTTTAGAAAATTTGCCATCTATAAATACATCTAAATTTATATCAATTATTATAAAATCAGCATTTTGATATTCTTCATTATTTACTGAGGCTCTGAAATTACCACAGGCAATAGCTCTTTTATATGCTTTTTCTAGATTTTTATCATTGCAAGAAATAGGAAATTTTCCATTGTTAATATCAAGAATTTTTCTTTTACCCTCTTCATTTGGCAAATCCACCCCAACCACTTCATATAAAGGTCTATTATTTTTTTTATCTCTTGCATTTGCTACTGCTACACCCATGGCAAAGCCAACAAAGCCTAAACCCTGTATGCAAACTTTCTTTCCCAATTTAATTTTTTTTTAAAAGATAATTATATGATAATTTTAAATAATTTAAAGATATATGAATTTAATTTCATAAAGCTAAATTTCATTATTTTTCTAAAGATTTATTTTTTAATTTTGATATTCAATCTTATTGGATGACAGCATTTCCTCTATTAAATTTAAATCCTGTTTAGTATCAATATCAATTGAATATTCAGATGGCATAAAATATGCTCCTATTGAATTATGTGGAAAGTTTTTTTCTTTCATAAAATCCTTTGTTGAAAAAATATAAATTGCACCATTAGGTTTATAAATTTTTGGTAATTCTTGCCTATTAGAGAAAGTATAATTTTCGTTTTTAAGATTTATGAACTTACTATCATCTACAAAACCACATTTTAAAATAGAAGAATCAGTCTCAGTCACACTCATAATCATAGAGTATTTACCGGTTTGATACATCTTTATTGCATTTTTAATATCTTTATCTTGTCGCAATGGAGATGTTACTTGTAAAAGGATAATAATACTTTCGCTTAAATCTTTTTCATGCTTTTGGAAAATATCAATTAAAACTTCTTTCATTTGTATAGAATCGCCACATAATTGTTTTGGACGCCGTAAAACAATTATATTTTCTTGATTTCGCTCCTTAAGTACCATTTCAATATCTGTAGAAATTAAAGTTTTTGGAATTATTCTTTGAGATTGAAATAAAGAGTGTTTATATAAGGGAATTCCTTTAAGTGGAATGATATTTTTATTTGGAAATCCTTTGGAACCACTTCTAATAGGAATAATTGATACAAATTTACTGGTATCTTGCATTGTTAAATATTAGTTAAAAATTCATCTAAATAAAAAGATCAATTAAATTAAAAAAATCCTAATACTATTCAAAGAATTTCCACTCTAATTGAGTATTAATTGAAACATCTCTATTTAAAATTCTCCCAATAACTTTATCAAAATTATATGCAGGAATTTCACCATTACCTGGACGCCTAGCCCAAATATCTTTTTCAGTTACTTTAGTACCTTTTGGTAAAAACCTATCTGCTACGATACTTCCTCTCGCAAATTCATAAACTGATTCTTCTTCTTTCGTTCTCTCCTTGGGGTTGTTAATAGCTGAATGGATTTCTTTAGATCTATCTATCAAAAATCTCAATTCTGCTGGATCCATAGAACATACAATATCAGGGCCTTTCCTATATCTGTTATCTGTGAAATGTCTTTCAATAATTGTTGCCCCAAGAGCAACCGCAGCTATTGCCATACTTGGACCAATTGAGTGATCAGAAAATCCTACAGTCGCTTTAGGGAAATGTTTCTGCAATTCTTTGATTCCTTTCAAAGAAACAATATTTGGAGGGGTAGGATAAAGATTTGTACATTCAAGTAATCCATATTCAACATTTGCATTTTCTATTATTTCTACACTTTTTTTTATAGACTGAATTGAATTCATACCCGTAGATAAAATTATTGGTTTTTTAAACTCAGCGATATGTCTTAATAATGGAATATTATTGGCCTCACCTGATCCAACCTTAAAACCAGGAACTCCTATATCATTAAGAAAATCTGCAGCTGACCTTGAGAAAGGAGTTGATATATATATTACTCCTAAATCCTCTGTAAATTTTTTAAGTTCTATTTCTTCGTCTTTTGAAAGTGCGCAATTTGCAATTAAATCCCATATAGATTCTTTCATGTGAGGAGGGTAAATATTCTTTGCCTCCTCCGTCATCTCATCCTCTACAAAATGAGTTTGATGTTTTATACATTCCACTCCAGATTTAGCAGCTAAAAAAACCATATTTTTTGCAACTTCTAAATCTCCTCCATGATTTATACCTATCTCTGCAATTACTAATGGTTTTTTTGAAATATTTATTTTTCTACCTGATAATTCCACTATTTTAAATAATCTAATATTTGTTATATCTTAATCTAAGAAAGATCAAGTTTATTTTTAATTTTAAAAAATTTTTTAAAATTAAACTAATATTTCTCATAACTTATATTTCTAATTTATTTGGAGAGATCTTTATTAGCTTTATCAAATGTTTCTTTTTTACCTACATCAATCCAATATTCATGAATTGGATAAACTATTATATTTTTATTTTGTGAGTTGCATAAAGTAATAAAATCAGGCATATCTATGTAGGTATCATTCTGAATTAAATCAATTAAATCAGGATTTAAAATATAAATTCCAGCATTGATGATTTGTTTAATAGATGGTTTCTCAATAATTTTTTCGAATTTAATTCCATCAAATTGAATTACACCATATGGACTACTCATTATATTTTCCCTTCCTCCTATAGTGATATCTGCTTTGTTTAATTGATGAAAATCAAAAAAATTTTGAAGATTTATTTTAGTCAGGACATCGCCATTAATTAATAAGATCTCATTTTTTAAATTAGATGGTAGAAGTTTAATTGCTCCAGCAGTACCTAAGGGTTTGTCCTCTTTGAGATATTCTATGGAAACCCCCCATTTTGAACCATCTCCAAAATAATCAATTATCATTTCTGAGAGATAATGAACTGATATGTAAAAATTATTTATGCCTGCATCAATACATTTCTTAAGAATAATCTCAAGAATTGGTTCACCATTAACTTTAAGCATTGGCTTCGGACAATTATTAGTGAGAGGTCGCAATCTTGTACCTTTTCCACCAGCCATCAAAAGGGCATTTTTTGAACTGAATAAAGAATTCTCCTTAGGAAGTATATTGTCATCAATTTCCAAACCAACAAATTCTCTCTTTTTATTGATTATAGGAATTTGATGAATTCCTTTTTCTTTTAAAAGCTTTTTGAGAAAATCTTTTCTATATTCCTGGAAAGCAAAAATACAATTTTTATTGATTATTTCAGATGCATTTGAATTAATATCCAATCCTCTAAGTAATCCTCTTCTTACATCTCCATCAACAATTGTTCCTATTAATTTATTCTCATCGTCAAGAACTATTGATATTTTAAGGCCACCAGATTCTATTGCGGATATCACTTGGCTTATTTTTTCATTTTGATAAACAATACACTTGCTACATAAATCTCTATTTAAGAATATTAACATTTATATTTTGAATAATAATTTTTTTAAATTTATTTAGATAAAAATCAAACAAAGTAATTTAGAAGAAAAAATAACTTCATTTTCAATTAAAATTATATTTCTAATAATAAACTAATTTAAATTGATATATAAAAGTTTAAAGTATTAAGAAATCATAATAGAATTTAACAAGATAAAATATATATTTTTGATATCAGAAAATTAGATTTTATAAATAATGCTCATCAAGAATTAAGAAATTTTCTAGATTATTAATTTTTAATTCTTCTAATTATTTAAAGTATTGCTTATAAATAGATTCTTATCTTTTTCACTTATTTACAAATGGAATATGTAAAAGTAAAAAAAATGACAAACTAAAGCAAAGAAAATTTATATTATAAAAAATCGTTTGTAATAGAATGGAATGTATTTTTTAATTAAATTATCTTTTAGGCTAATTTCTAAATAATTTTTAAGCTTTTTTTTCCCTTTCTTTAATATAATGATTAAATGCTGGGACTAAAAATGAAAAAATAAAAAAAGTTTTCCCTGAGCTGGCTAAAATTAAAAAATAAGCAATTAAAAATCTTAATTTTAAAGCCTTTAGTATGTACAAAAGATATAAAAATAATCCAATAAATCCTCCCTTAAAAAATATTCCAACAAAGCTATTAGCGGTTGTAGGGACAATTTTTTGTAAATTCTCATTTATCTCAGACCCCAAGTTTATATTATTAAAATCTATATTTTGAAGTTGTTCTGAACCAAAACCAAAACCTATTATGGGAGAGTTTTCAAAAACATATTGTAAGACAGAAAAAGTACCAATTGTCCTCGAAAGCATTGAGCTATCAGAAAGAGGATCCGAAAGTCTTTTAATTATAAAATCGCTATTGAAAATAATAAAAGGCGCTAAAAAGATAAAAATGAAAGGTAATATAAATAGAATCTTTTTGTCAAATAATCTTTTGAAAAATAATTTTTTTAAAAATAAGATTGTCTCAAAACTATAGTTTGTCAAGAAAATCACTAAAGAACACAAAAACCCTGAAGCACTAGTGGAAAGAAGATTTGTTGACAAGACTAGTAAGCAATCATAAATTGAACATTTTCTTAAAATGATCAATATTAATAATAAGCAGTTGACAGTTAGTGCATAAAAACTAGGTTCTCCAAATAGACCTTGAGCTCTATGAAAATCAGGTGAACCTAATCCAAGAAAGAAATAACCCTTAGCGTCCCATCCCCATGGCGTTTCAAAAATAAAATCAAAAATAAGAAATAGTGCGTGAAAAAGAATTGTTTTTTTAATCGCATTAGCCCATTTTTGAGAACTAATATCTAAATAAGGTAAAAAATAAGCTATGAAGATTGATATCCATAGTCTTGATAAGTTCCCTATTATGGAACTTCCTATAAAAAAAGATGTGAATGTTAAAAATAAACCTAATAAAAAAAGAGAATTTCCGTAGACCGATTTTATATTGATTGCAATAGATCTAAATTTTATCCTAGTCAAAAAAAGAAAAGAACCTATTAAAGATAAAGATAAACCCCCTAATGAAGTACTAAAATAAATACCTTCTAAACTCATTAATATGACATAAACATCAAAAGTTTTTAATTTTTGAATAGCCATTAATTATTGATAATGTCTTTGATTTCTATCTGGGAAAGCTTACCTTCCTTAAGCTCAAATACCTTATCACAATTTTTGAGGGTTGTTAATCTATGAGCGATGATAATGATAGTTTGGTTTATTGCAAAATTTTCTAACAAATCAATTATTTGATTCTCTGTTTCTTTGTCTAGTGAGCTTGTAATTTCGTCAAGAATTAAAAGATCTTTTTTTCTATAAAGTGCTCTAGCTATTCCCAATCTCTGGAGTTGTCCCCCACTTAAATTACAACCTCTTTCTCCAACAATTGTATTATAACCCAGTGGCATATTCGCTATATCATCAGCAAGGCAGGCATTAATAGCTGCCTCAAAGACGCTAGATTCATCTATTTCATTCTCCTCAATTCCAAAGGCTATATTTTTAAAAATAGAATCATTTGAAAGAAATATATTCTGAGGAACATGAGCTACATTATTTTGCCACATTTTTAAATAACGATCAGATGAATTTTTATATATTTTTTTATTATCAATAATTAGATCACCAGATTTAGGCTCAAGCAAGCCATTTATAATATCTAATAAAGTACTTTTACCGGATCCAGTCTTCCCTATAATTCCTATAATTTCTCCCTTATTAATAGTAAGGTCTATACCATTTAGTGTGGGATTATTTTGATTATTATGCTTATAAATTATATCTCTTAAAACAATTCTCTTGTGCAATTTCAAAGGAGTTAGTTCACCTTTCAAATAAATTTTGGGTACTAAATTTAATGTTTCTAATACAGCCAAAACTGAACTATTAAATGAGCAAATTGATGACCACCCACCATAAATATTTTGAGCTGATGTTAATAATTTCTGAAATGAGAAAGCTATAAAGCCTAAAATAGGAATTATATTTTCATTCTTTTGGACTACTATGACAAAAAGGCTTGTAATTATAAGTAAGATAACTCCAGAAGCTTCGATAAAATATCGAGGTGATTTTTTATAAAACTTACTCGTCTCTAATCTATCTCTCATGAAGTAATCTTCTTCCATGAAAATTTTGATAAAATAGTTTTGATTATTATTAATCAAAATCTCCCTAATGCCCCCAAAACTTTCTTGAAGCATTTTAATTAAATTTGAATTTGATCTACTAATGTTTTTTGAATTTCTGAGAAGTTTGCTCTGGATATTCTTTACTATCAATAAATAAATAATTAAAATGCTTAGGAAAATTATAAACGTTAATTCTGGATTGATAAAAATGAGACTTATTAAGATAAAGATTGAAAGAATTGTGGCCGATAATATAACAAACAAAGACTCTAAAGAATTCTGAGCCTTTATTAACTCAATAGATAGAGTATTAATAAAATCACTACTTTTGTTAGTCAAATAAAATTTATAATTTTGATTTATATAATTTTTATATCCTTTAGAAGCTAAGTAATTTGCTGAAAAAGCACAAAAATTACAGGTAATTTTCACAGTCAATAATTTTAAAAATGTAGAAAATAATATAAATATTGCAAATAGAATGGAATAAAAAACAACCATATTTGTATTTGATAAGTCTAAATATTCTGAGAAGAAACTTAAAAAAACATTTTTATTTATTTTTTCCGGATTTGTCAAAGCAAATAGAAATGGAATAATTGCACTTATCGAAAGCAGTTCTGTTAATGAATTAAAAATAATAAGAATAGAAAGAATAAGAAATCTTATTTTTAACTTCCTATTAAAATATTTTAATAATTGAAGTGTATTCAGAATTGGATTATTTTTTATTTTTTTCATTAATTTCCAATAGGTCTAGAGAATAATTAAAGATATATTTTGTTTTGAAATCGCCTTTAATATCAATCTTATCCATTCATAGTTAAATAAAAAATTTTTTTTCTGAAATCATTGATTTTAATTAATAATCATTGGTAGAAAATTATTGATCCATATTTATAATTAGAAATTTCTGAATAAATCTTAAAAAAGTAATCTCTTTAAAAAATCTCATAATTTAAATTAATTTTTGATTCATCATAACTATTATTGATTATTATTTTCACTCATTTTAAAAAAAATTTAACTACTTTAAATTAATAATAATTTGTGAATTTATTTATTAATATAAAAATTTATTTGGATCTATAAATACAATAATAAAACGTATATTTCTATTTATTTTTTTATGGTTAGTATAGAAATTGCGTAAAATCTATATATAGTAGATAATTAAAGTTCCATTAACGCATAAAGGGGAAAAACAGCTCTAATTTAGAATTATGGTTGAAATCGATTTTCTTAGCCCACTTCATAAGAGTACTAAACGTGATTATATTGCTAGAGTTACTGATAAATCATTCCCAAAACCAAAAGCAGCAGAACTAGCCAAAAAATTTGACTTTGATTATTGGGACGGCGATAGAAAAATATGCTACGGAGGGTATCAATACATTCAGGGTAGATGGGAAAAAGTTGCCTTAGAAATGTGTAATTATTATAAATTACCGAAAAATGCAAAAATCTTAGATGTAGGTTGCGGTAAGGGTTTTCTACTTTTTGACTTTAAAAAAGTTTTACCCGATTCAGAAATTTACGGATTAGATATTTCAAAATATGCTTTAGCTAATTCAAAAGAAGAAATTAAAAAAAATTTAATCCTAGGCTCTGCTGACAAACTGCCTTGGCCAGATAATTATTTTGATCTTGTTATTTCAATTAATACCCTACATTGTCTACATTTATACGATTTAGAAAAGTCGATTCAAGAAATTGAAAGAGTTGGCAAATCAAATAAATATATATGTGTAGAGAGTTATAGAAATGAATCAGAAAAGGCAAACTTATTATATTGGCAGGTAACATGTGAGGCATTTCATAATCCTGAATCATGGAGATGGTTATTTCAAACAAATGGGTATACTGGAGATTATTCTTTTATTTACTTTGAATAGAAATTGAATAAACTACCTAAATTCTCTAAAGCTGCAATTTTAGTTGAACAGCAAAAGCCTTTAGTTGTTGACGAAATAGAATTACCTTCTGAATTATCTTATGGTCAAGTATTAGTAGAAATATTTGTTAGCGGCATATGTGGTTCCCAAATAGGAGAAATAAACGGTGTTAAGGGGCCAGACAATTTTTTGCCTCATCTTTTAGGTCATGAAGGTTTTGGAAAGGTTTTAAGTATTGGACCGGGAGTAAAAAATGTAAAGAGTGATGATTCTGTCATCCTACATTGGAAATGTGGTTCAGGTATTCAATCTCAACCGCCAGCATATAAATGGAAAGGTAAGGATTTAAATGCAGGTTGGGTTACTACATTTAATCAATATGCAGTAATAAGTGAAAATAGATGTACTCGTGTAGATCCTAATTTAGATCCAGATATTGGTGCGCTTTTTGGTTGCGCTATTACTACA